>Ga0207851_100082_pt1 | contig 79043 bp, 89 predicted proteins | sample A23E3SouthBayCA_FD_187747 | JGI IMG/M metagenome (GOLD analysis project Ga0207851, IMG submission 187747) | Aerobic enrichment media microbial communities from Eden Landing Ponds, California, USA - A23 E3 (SPAdes) | ecosystem: Environmental > Aquatic > Marine > Unclassified | place: Emeryville... | reverse complement strand
CCCTCTCCACGACCTTTTCGTCTCGCTCCACGCTCCTTTTACCGGCCCGCCGCGAACGCCCGCCAATGGGTTCGCAGGGATTCACCGAGGTGACGCGGCTCGCGGCGGCCCGCGAGGAACTCCTCGCGGCCGTCGACCCGCCCGACGCGAGCGAGTCCGTCGCCGTCGCGGACGCCGCGGGACGGACGCTCGCCGAGGGCGTCGCGGCCGCGCGGGACGTGCCGGGGTTCGACCGCGCGGCGATGGACGGCTACGCGGTTCGCGCCGATGACACCCACGGTGCGAGCGAGCGCTCGCCGGTCAGGCTTGACCTCGTGGCGGGCGACGCGCCGCCAGAAGGCGAGGCGTCGGTCGGCCCGCGACAGGCGCGCTACGTCCACACTGGGAGCCCGCTCCCCGACGGTGCGGACGCCGTCGTGAAAGTCGAGCGGACCGAGAAACGGGGCGACGCCGTCGAGGTTTCGCTGTCGGTCCCGCCCGGCAACGACGTCGCACCTGCCGGCGAGGACGTTCAGGACGGCGCCTACCTCTTCGACGCCGGCCGTCGGTTGCGCGTCTCCGATCTGGGACTGCTCAAAGCCGCCGGCCACCGGACCGTCCCGGTCGCGCCCCGTCCGACAGTGAGCGTGATCCCGACCGGCGAGGAACTCGTGGACTTCGACCCCGGCTACGGCGAGACGACCGAGACGAACGGCCTCACCGTCTCGCGACTGGCCGAGCGCTGGGGCGCCGAAGCGACGTGCCGCGATATCGTCGACGACGACGCCGACGCGCTGGCCGCTGCGATCTCGGCCGACACCGACCGCGATCTGGTCGTCACGACCGGCGGCTCCTCCGTGGGCGAGCGGGACCTGCTCCCCGACGTTGTCGGCGACCTCGGCGAGGTGCTCGTCCACGGCGTCGCGGTCAAACCCGGCCACCCCGTCGGCTTCGGCGTCGTCGACGGCACGCCGGTTCTGACGCTGCCCGGCTACCCGGTCTCCTGTCTCGTGACCGCGTTCCAGCTGTTGCGTCCCGCGATCGCTCGCGCGGGCGGCTTCGAACTCGAGGAGTTTCCGGCGTTCGAGGCGACGCTGGACACCAAGATCGCCGGCGAGGTCGGCACGCGCTCGTTCGTCCGCGTCCGCCGGACCGACGACGAGGGTGATGCGCGTCCGTCGGTCGAACCGGTCCGCGGCGGTGCGGGCGTCCTGTCCTCCGTCGCCGCCGCGGACGGCTGGGTCGTCGTTCCGGAGAGCCTGGAGGGCGTCGCCGCGGGCGAAACCGTGAGCGTCCAGCGCTGGGAAGCGTTTCCCTGAGCCAGTCGCTCACAGAGGGGCAGCGCTCAGAGAAGGGCCTGTCCTCCCCGCTCAAACTGTCTCGGGATGACCGGGAAGACCGTGCCAGGCCCACGTTATCGATCTTCCCACACCACCAAAAAGTGTTTGTTTGTCACGAAAGAAATCCACTATCTATCCGATCATTTTTACTCGGTCGGTAGAAAATACTGAACGTCCAATCTCACTCCGGCCGCTCGTGGGACCAGAACGTCTCCTCGACGGTGACTTCCTTCTTGAACAGCGGGACCTCGTCTTTCAGTCGGTCGATGCCGTCCTCCACAGTCTCGAAGGCCTCTTCGCGGTGGCCGGCCAGTACGACCACGAAGACGATGTCCTCGCCGGCCTCGACGACGCCGGTGCGGTGGTGGAGGCGGACCTCCTGCACGCCGTCGCGCGCTTCGAGTTCCTCGCGGATCGTGGCCATTCGCTCCTCGGCGACGCCGTCGTACTTCTCGAATTCGAGGCTCTCGGTCGGGTCGTCGTCGGGGTCTTCCTGGATCCGGACCCGTCCGGTAAACGTCGCGATGGCGCCGGCGTAGCGCGCACGTTCCGACCGTTTGACCTCGGCGACGAGCGACCCCAGGGTCTCGAAGGACTCGCGTTCGTCGAGCGTCTCGACGAGCGCGTCGATGTCGACGGCGTCCGCCTCGGGCGCTTCGAGGACGACCTCGCCGGCGACCTCGCGGCCGCCGAGGACGACGGTCGGGATGTCGGCGCCGCTGTATCCCTCGACCAGCGCGTAGTCGTAGTCGGACGCGAGGTCGTCGAGCGTCTCGTCGAGAGTGCGCTCGGCGCCGGTGGCGAACCAGCCCTCGTCGTCGGTGATGCCGACGGTCGCGTCGGCGCCGGCCGCGCGGTGGCGCGCGGTGTCTTTCCCCTCGGTGTCCACCTCGGGGTTCGTCCGGAGGTGCTTGACCGTCGCGACTCGGCCCCGCTCGGCGAGGCGCCCGGCGAGGCGCTCGACGAGCGTCGTCTTCCCCGTGTCCGAGTGGCCGGCGATCCCCAGGACCTTCATGCCAGTTCGTGGGCGCTCCTCGCCCATAGGAGTAGCGACATATGGGTTCGTCGCGTACCGACGGGCGATGGCAGACCCGCCCGCCGCCCGCGGCGTCGTCCTCGCCGGTGGCGCGAGCACGCGCTTCGGTGAGGAGGACAAGGCCCTCGCGACGCTCGACGGGAAGCCGCTCGTCGCGCACGTCGTCGAGAGCGTCGCCGCCGCGACCGACCGTGCTCCCGTTCTTGCTGTCGCGGACGAGACTGCGGGCGCTCGATACAGCGAGGCACTCGACGGAGTGGCCGTCGAAACCGCCGTCGACGACCCCGACCTCTCGGGGCCGCTCGCGGGGATATTCGCGGCCGTGGAGAGGACCGACGAGGACTGGATCTTCGTCTGTGCGTGCGACATGCCGCTCGTGACGGCCACGGGGATCGCCGCGGTCCGCGACGCGGCAGCGCGCGAGGCCGCGCTCGCGACCGACGACGCGTCCGGGGTCGACGACGCGTCCGGGGTCGACGACCGCTCCGAACTCGACGCGCTGGTCCCGGTCGTCGGCGGCTACGACCAGCCGCTCCACGCGCTCTACCGACGGCGCGCGCTGGACCGCGCTCGATCGGGCCTCGCCGCTGGCGACGCGATCATGGCGCTGCTCGACGAACTGCGCGTCGAGCGCGTCGCCGCGGCTGATCTCGACCTGTCCGACAGCCAGTCGACCCTCGCCGAAGCGACGACGAACGTGAACACGCGCGAGGAACTAGACGCGCTGCGCGAGCGCCGACGCGACTGAGCGAGTCGGACCGGGACCGCCCTCAGGCCTCGTCGAGCCGATGCCCGCAGGCGCACTCGCCGATGCAGTAGCTGGTCTCGGTCGGGGAGACATCGACGCCCATCGCCGCCAGCGACGACATCGCCGAGCGCTCGCCGTCGAGAGCCGGTCGCACCCGCGCCGCAGTCGCGCCGTAGGGGCGCGCGCCCACGTCGACCCGCGCCGTCACCTCGCCCGCGTCGTGGTCGATCACGACAACCTCGTCACTGCTTCTGACGGGGACGTAGAGCTTCTCGCGGTCCGGGTTCCACGTCCCCGCGTAGGCCGACCCCCCGAGGTCGATCCGGCCGGAGACGGTTTCGCCGGGAATGTCGATCACGGTCACGTCGTTCGACCCCGGCGTGAAGACGTAGCCGGTCTCGGAATCGGGGCCGACCTCGCTGGTCAGCGGGCGGCGACCGAGCCCGTCCGCGTTCGTGAGTCGGGCCAGCTCCACCGGCTCGCTGGGGTCGCTCGTGTCCCAGATGCTCTCCGTCCCCGCCGCGCCCTCGTTGTGCTCGACGATCAACCGGTCGCCGTTCGGCGCCACCGTCCCCATCCACGGGGCCGCCGCTCCGTCCGCGTCGCTCGCAACTGGCTCGACCGGGACCTGCCGCTCGATCTCGAACGCCTCGACGTCGATGACGGTGAGCGTGTCGCCGTAGAGGTCGGGGACGTAGGCGTACCCCCCCTCCGGATGGATCGTCACGTCGCAGGGACCGGGCCCGTCGTTGTCGCCGCGGCCGCCCTCGCTGGTTCGGTCGATCTCGCCCGTAACCTCGCCGAAGGTCTCCGAGTCGGGGTCGGCGTCGATGCGGAACTGCGTGTGGCTGCCGTCGCGGGCGCTGACGACCAGGTGCGCGCCGTCGGGCGTCACCTCCTGCCAGTTCGCGCCCGACCCCATCTCCTGGCCGGCGATCTGACGCAGGCCCCCGGCGGTCAGCGCCCTGACGCCGCGGCCGACGTTGATCCACAGCGGATCCCCGGGATCGGTCGTCAGCCCCGGCGTGTACTGATTGGAGGGAAAAGACGAGGTCAGGTCGAGGTGGCGCGTCCCCACCAGCGAGTCGGTCGCGGGGTCGATCACGCTCACCGTTCCGTCGCCGGTGTTGAAGGCGAAGACGGCGTCTGCCGCGACGCCCTCGGCGGTCGCCGTCGCGGTCGGCGTGGCAGTGCCACCGTCGTCACCCGATCCGTCACCCCCGTTCCCGCCGGAACAGCCCGCGGTCAGGGCCGCCCCGGCCGTCGCAGAGCCCGCGAGGAGCCGGCGCCGCGACACAGCGCGTCCGCCCCGCCTCCCGCCGCGGTTCGGGTACAGCGGGTCGTCGCTGGCCGTCCGCTTCCCGTTGTCGGACGCCCGGGCGTCATCGTCGCTCGCCCGCCCATCACCGTCGGTCATAGCTCCTCTATCCGCCCTGCGAGAAAATAGCTGGCGGCGGTCGTCCGCGACCGGTACCAGACCGACCGCGGTCGTCGGACCGCACGGACGAACCGGAACGCGACCGCGGTCAGTCCGAGACGGAGATGCCGCCGAATGCGACGAAGCCGGTGACGACCAGGTCAACCTCGTCGTTGACGTTCTCGGTCCGGGCGCGTTCGTCGGTGGCGGCGCCGAGGATCGGCAGGACCTCCATGCGGACGTTCCACTCGCGGGGGACGACGATGTCGACGCCGCCGAACAGCGCGACCGCGTTGATCCGCGCCGGGCGGTTGGCGACCTCGGCGTCCCGCAGATCGAGTTCGCTCCCGCCGAAGGCCGCGGTCAGGTCCGCCCCCGTGAACGACTTCGAGGTGTTGCGCCGCTCGACGCCGCCGAACGCGGCGAAACTGGAAGTGTGCGAGTCCTCCGTGGCGGTCACGCGCGAGCGGTACTGTCCGAGGATGACCGACGCGCCGAACGCGATGAGCAGGACCGGCCAGAACGCGACCACCTCGTCGGTCGTCGCGTAATCGAGCGCGACCAGTTGCCACGCCGCCGCGACGCCGATCAGGACGACCGGACCGACGAGATTGCGGAGCCGACTCTGGACGAGCGCCCACACGCCGACGAGGACGAACAGCGACGGGACGTACACCACCAGTTCGGCCGTCTCGACCACGCCGGTCGTGTCGAGCAGGAGCAAGACGCCGATCAGGACCACGATGGCGCCGAACAGCTGTTGACTGGTCGGCAGCCGTCGTCCGCGCGAGGTTGTGGTTGCCATACTGATACGTACGACCGGACACACGATAAAGCAGTACTGTCGTTTTCCCGGAGTGAGAACCGACTCCGGTTTCGGCCGCTCGCGATAATCCCCGCCTACGTCGCGTATTCCGTTGCTATCACACGTCACTGTGCGTATAAGTCCTCGCCACGCGTCTCTCCCGGTATGGCTCGCAAAATTACGATGTTCGAACTGCACTTCGACGGCGCCCACATCGGCCCGACCTTCGGCGGGTCCGCCGACGATGACGAAGGGGTCGATACCGACGCCACGGCTGTCGACGTGACCGACGCGGCCGAGGCGGACGCGACCGACGTGACGGACACCGAATCGACGGACGACGACACCCGCGGCTCCGGCTGGGGCCGACGCGTCGCGTTCTTCGCCGTGGTCGTCGGGGCTGTCGCGGTCGGTCGGACCGCGATGCGACGGTTCCGGTCCGACGCCGATGCCGACGAGGAGTTCGTCGTCGAGGCCGGCGACGAGGAAGCGCACGAAGAGTCGACGGCGACCGAGGAGCCGACGGCGCCCTGACGCGCGGTCGAACAACACCCTGAGGTCCCGGGAAACGGGAGTCGAACTTTATCTGTCGGTGGGTCGAATTCTCGGTCATGTCTCCCTCCAGCGCGGACGGTAGCGGCGGCGCGCCGGCGGTCGACCTCGCCATCGAGGCGGTGGACCTGACGAAACGCTACGGCGACGTGGTCGCCGTCGACGATCTCGACCTGGCTATCGAGCCCGGTGCCGTGTACGGTTTCCTCGGCCCGAACGGTTCCGGCAAGACGACGACGATGCGGATGCTGACGACGCTGACTCGCCCCACGAGCGGCGAGGCGCGCGTCATGGGCGTCGACGTGCGCGACCGCGCGGCCCTGATCGAACACATCGGATACCTCCCCGAGGAGCCGCCGCTGTTCGACGAACTCACCGCCCGGGAGCAACTGCGCCACACCGCCGCGCTCCACGACATCCCCGGCGAGCGGGCCGACGAGCGCATCGCGACCTATCTCGACCGGTTCGACCTCGACGACGCGGCCGACCGCCGTCTCGAGGGCTTCTCGACGGGGATGCGAAAGAAGGTCGGCCTGATCCAGAGCGTGCTACACGAGCCGAGCGTCATCTTCCTCGACGAACCGACCAGCGGGCTCGACCCCCGCGCCGCCCGGACGGTCAAGGACCTCATCCCCGAACTGACCGACCGCGAGACGACCGTCTTCCTCTCGACGCACATCCTCTCGGTGGTCGACGAACTCGCCGACACCGTCGGGGTCCTCGACGACGGGGCCCTCGTCGCCGAGGACTCCCCCGACGCGCTCAAACACCGCGCCGAGCGCGGGACGGAGGGGACGCTCGAGGACGTCTTCCTCTCCATCACCGCCGACCACGCCGAGGAGTACGCGGGCGAGGGCGAACCCGCCGACGGTGACACGCCGGTCGCCCAGAGCGACGGCGGCACCGACAGTGTCGAGGCGGACGACAGCGCGGCGACTGCGGACCGAACGGATCGCGGACGCGACCGATGAGTGCGCTCTCGCACAGCTTCCGGCTCGCCCGGATCGATTTCAGTCGGATGATCCGCAAACACACCGACTGGCGGAGTGGCGCGTCGGCGGTGGTCAGCCTCGTGATGTACGTCCTCCTGATCGGCGCGGCGACGCTCGGCGGCGGCTACGTCGCTTCGCAACTGGGCGAGACGCTCGTCGAGAGCGGCACCGGCGCGTTCGGCGTCGGGTCGCTCGACGCGATGGGGGTCGTTCGCGGCGTCTTCGCGCTGTTCTGGCTGATGATCACGATCATCTACGCGGTCCGCGCCGTCGGCCAGCGCGGCACGCTCGCCCAGCCCGAGGGCGTCCTGACCGTGGTCCCGACCGTCGAGGCGGTCGTCGGTGTCCTCCTCGCCGAGTACGCGTTCTTCGTGCTGTGGACGCTCCCGCCGGCAGTCGGCGTCGGCGCCGGCCTCGCCGTCGGGACGGAACAGGTCTGGCCGGCGCTCGCGCTCCCGCTCGGCGTCGCGGGCGCCGGCGTCGCCGCGGTCGGGATCGGCTACCCGCTCGGGCTCGGGATCCGCCACGTCGCCAGCCGCTTCGCGTTCGTCGCGCGCAACAAGGGCGCTATCGTCCTCGCCGTGTTCGCGTTGTACTTCGCGGTGCTCGCGACCGGCGCGATAGACCAGCTGATGGTCCAACTGTTCGAGCCGATGGGACGCTCGCCGATCGGCTGGTACGCGGATCTGGTCCTCCTCGGGACGCCCGCGCTCGGAGCGACCGCGGTCCGCGCCGCCGGCGCCGTCGCGGTCACGCTCGCGCTCGCCGTCGTCTCCGTGGCGGCGAGCACGTACGTCGCCGAGACCCACTGGTTCTCCGACCCGGCGCTGGCCGGCGCCGAGGAACCGGCCGCCGAGGAGAGCGCGGCGCCCGGTCTCGAACGCCGACTGGCGCCGGTTCTCGGCACGGCGACCGCGTCGCTCGTCGCGCTATCCTGGCGCCGCGCGGTCCGGAGCCCGCTCAAACTCCTCTACGCGTTCTACCCGATGCTCTTTCTCGTCGGCGTCTTCGCGGACATCGTTCAGGGGGGCGGGGTGCCGACGTACCTCCCGTACGCGACGACGCTGTTCGTCGCGTGGGCGGCGGGAGTCATCTTCACGCTGAACCCGCTGGGCGACCAGGGCGCCGCGCTCTCCTCGACACTGTTGAGTCCGGTCGACGGTCGCACGTTCGTCCGCGCGCTCCTGTTCGCCGGCCTCGTCGTCGCGGTCCCGCTCGGCACGCTCGCGACCGGCGCGATCGCCTTCCTGAGCCCGCTCGACCGGACGACCGCGCTCGGGCTGACGGCGGCCGCGCCGGTCGTGATGGTCGTCGCCGCCGGCCTGTCGGTCGGCATCGGGATGGCGTTCCCGAAGTTCGAGGCGACGAACGTCACCCGCTCGATGAAGACGGTCATCCCGAGCCTGTGGGCGTTCGTCCTCTTCACGCTCCATCTGCTCGCGACGGCCGTCTCCGCTCTCTTCGTGGCCAAGCCGATCGCTCGCCAGTTCGCCGCCGGCCTGCTCACCTGGATTCTCCCGTTCGGTCTCGAAGTCTCTGCCTCGGGGCTGTACTGGGCCGGCGCCGTCGCTATCGGCCCGCTCCTGGTCGCCCCGGTCGTGGCCTACCGCTACGCAGTCCGGCGGTTCGACCGCTACACGCTCTCCTGAGAGTCGTTCTCTCCGAACGGGAACGGCCGTCCGGATTTATCGCCTTCGCGAAGGTATCGAGACGCATGAACGACCGATCGACTCGGAGACGCATGAACGACCGATCGACTCGGAGTGGTCGCTCGCGCCCGTTCCTCACCGACACCGGAGGTGGGCGATGACCGAACGCGGGGCCGTGGAGCGAACAGCGACGGAGGTCCGACTCGCGTATCCGGCGTACGGGCCGGTCGAGTCGGCGCTCGGGTTCGGGCTCTTCTATCTGATCGTGGACCGCGTGACGCCGGTGCTCGTCGCGGAGCTGTCGGGCGAGTTCCCCGACCTCGTCCCGGGCCCCTTCCGGACGTTCACGGCGATGCTGCTGTGGCTCCTGCTCGGGATCACGGTTCTGACTGCGGTGCTCGACCAGGTCCGGGACAACCCCCGGATCTTCGACACCCCCGAGGACCGACGCGAGTTCCTCGCCGACAACCGCCCGACGGCGGGCGAGTACTGGCGATACGCGGGACTGGCGGGACTCGGCGCTGTCGTCGCCGCGGTGACGTGGGACCGGTTTTTCGAGGTGTTGCCGGACCTGCTCGTCGTGGTCGTCTCGCAGGACGGCGGCGAACTGGCCGGGACGCCCGCTGTCGACGTCGTCGCGTTCGTCGCGTTTTTCCTCGCGTTCGCGGCGTTCTCGCGCGGCCTCGACGGGCTCGCCGTCGGCGCGTTCCGGGACCTGCTCTTCCGGGCACACCGTCGCTGAGCGTCGCGCGACAGGTCGCGAGAGCCGTCTGATGTTCATCCCATAACCGCCCCCTACTCCCGGGAACCGTACTCGCGCTTTATCTCGTTGGCGGGCCAACACGTCTGCGGTGAATCCAATATGGCAACGACCACGACTCACGGCGGCGAGACGGTAACGATCGGAGAGACGGAGATCGCGAGCCACCGCCTCGCCGGGGGGCTGTTCATCGCGCTCGCGGCCGAGTTCGTGACGGCGATCATGCTCGCGGCCGCGATGGCGCCGGACTACGACTTCGGCGCGTCGGCGATCAGCGACCTCGGCGTCATCGACGAGACGGCGCTTTTGTTCAACGCCTCGCTCGTCTTCGTCGGCCTCTGCAACATCGTCGGCGGGTACCTCTTCTACCGCGTCCACGGTCGGCGCTGGATAGCCGCGATATTCGCGCTCGCCGGCATCGGCGCTATCGGCGCGGGCGTGTTCACCCTCGACAGCGAGGGGATCCACGGGCTGTTCGCGCTCGTCGCCTTCCTCGCCTTCAACCTGCAGGCAATCGCCACCGCGACTCGCCTCCGGGGCGCGATGCGCGCGTTCTCGGTGCTCGCGGGCGGCCTCGGCCTCGTCTTCGTCGTCCTGATGGCGATCGGTGACGGCGGGAACACGGCCGCCTTCGGCGCTATCGGCCACGGCGGCACCGAGCGCATGATCGTCTACCCGGTGATGATCTGGCTGATCGCCTTCGGCGGCTACCTCCTCGGCCTGCGCGACGCCGACTCGCTCGCAAGCGACGGCGACCGGACCGCCGGGCTCACCGACGCCCCGGACGCGTCCGACTGATCCGGCAGCGACTGTCGGTCAGCTATCGGCCGCCGGTCCACTATCGGCCGTCGGTCACACCTCGTCGCCGCCGATCCCCGGCGGCAGTCCCGTGTGTTTGACGCCCACCTGTTCGTCGACCGAGAGGCGGTACACCCGAAACTCGCCAGCCACCTCTGCGTCCTCGAAGACCGCCGGGCGCCAGGCGTTGTCGAGCGCGTCGGTGACCTCCTCGATTTCGTCGTCGGGGACGCGCTCCAGCGGTCCGGTCAGGCGAACGCTCTGCCAGACGAACGGCGACGACGCGGTGTAGACCAGGAAGGCGGCGGTCGACGCGCGCTCGGTGAGATCGGTCTTCCGGCTGGCCTCTGCGACCAGATACGAGAAATACAGCCGGTCGTCGCCGTCGTAGCCGAACGACATCGGGAGCAGATACGGCGCTCCCTCGGCCGGGAGGCCGAGCACGCCCACTCCCTGGCTCGCCAGGAAATCACGGATCTCCCTCTCGGTCATCCGTTCCACCCCCACCCGCTCGAGTTCGTCCAGTGCCATGGCTAGTTCGGCCTACCGCCGCCGCCGAGATAAGTAGTCGGCAGATTATCACGTACCAGGAATCGGTAAGCAGCGGTACCGAGCGGTCACGGGATGGACAACCGAGGTCGTAGGGGGCAGACACACCAGGCTATGCTGATCGAAATCGCGCTACTCGTCGTCGGCCTCGCGCTGCTGGTCGCGGGCGCACAGCGGGCGGTCACCGCCGCGGCGGACTTGGCGCTGTACTACGGCGTCTCGAAACTGTTCGTCGGCGTCACCGTCATCTCGGTCGGCACGTCCGTCCCGGAGATGACCACGTCCCTGTACGCCGCGTCCTACGGTGCGGGCGACCTCGTCGTCGGCAACATCGTCGGCTCGGAGACCGCCCAGATCACGCTCGCTATCGGCATCGTCGCGCTCGTTTCGCCCATCGTCGCCGAGCGGCGCAACGTCATGATCTACGGCGGCGCGATGGTCCTCTCGATGATCGTCATGATCCTCACGCTCGAGGACGGGGAGCTGATCCGATCCGAGGGGTTCCTGATGATGCTCTCGTACGTCTTTTTCGTCTACACGCTCTACACGAACGAGGGCGGCGTGGAGGTCACCGAGGAGGTCGTCGACCGCGAACCGCCCGGCCGGTCGGTCCCGTGGATCGCCGCCGGCCTCGCGCTCGTGGTGGTGGGCGGCCACCTGATGGTCACGAACGGCGTCGCGGTCGCCGAGCGCGCCGGCGTCTCGGAGTACCTGATCGGCCTCCTGACGGGGCTGGGCACGACGCTGCCGGAGATCGTCGTCGCGAGCGTCGCGGCCCGCGGCGGCCATCAGGGCATCTCCGTCGGCTCGATCCTCGGCAGTAACATCACCGACCCGGTCTTCTCGCTGGGTATCGGTCCGCTCTTTTTCGACGTCGCGGTCTCCGACACCGCGACGGTCGCGGCCTCGACGACGTACATGCTCGCCGTCTCGCTGGCCGTGCTCGGCCTGTTCTACTGGCGTCGGGGTATCGACCGCCCCGCGGCCGTCCTCTGTCTCGCGCTGTACGTCCCGAGCGTCGTCGCCGTGTGACTCGCCGACTTCGAGTGGGTCACACGTCCGGACAGTCGGCGCCGTCGCGAGCCGGCAGTGATCGAGTCCCGCGCAGTCCGCCGTCGCGAGGAGCGGCGCTCGCACCGTCCCCGACCATCGACGGACGGCCGGACGTAACTTCCCGATAACTAACCCGGTCGTCGGTCGAGTTCAGACGATGTCACACGCAGAGTACACGCGACGGAGCGTCCTGGGGGCGTCGTCGCTCGCGCTCGTGAGCGGCCTCGCCGGCTGTTCGAGCGGCGGCGACGGAAACGGCGACACCGACGTCCCGACACCGTCCGGCAGGAACTACTCCGACCTCCACGAGTGGCTCACCGAGACCGAAACCGGTCCCGCGCCCGACAACTACAACGGCGGGATCGCCGACCGACGGGACAGCGACAGCGTCACCGTCGACGTCGGCGCCTCCGGGAACGGCGGCAACTTCGCGTACGCCCCGGCCGCGGTGCTCGTCTCCGCCGGGACCGAGATCCGGTGGTCCTGGACCGGTGCCGGAAACCCCCACAACGTCGAGGCCGACCCGGAAGAGCAACTGGGGCTCTCGGACTACGAGTTCAGCTCCGGCGACGCGGAGGGCGGGTCCGGGGTGAAATACACCCGCACGCTCGAGGACCCCGGTATCGCGCTCTATCACTGCGAACCGCACCTCTCGCTGGGGATGAAAGGCGGGATCGCCGTCGAGTGACGGTCAGGGCCCACCGGCGTGCCCGCGGTCGGAGCCCCTCAACGTGTCAGCGGTCGGTGCCCGTCGGCGTGCCCGCGGCCGGTCCGCCGCGACGCCCCCCGGGGTGCGGCGATACGACCTTCAGGCGGGTCCGCGTACGACCCGTATGGAACACGTCGAATTCGCGTACACGGGCGGGATGGACGACGCGGCGATCGCGGAGAAGCTGTCGACTGCCGAGACCGGCGTGCTCGCGCTCGCCTCCGACTCCGACGCCTACGCCGTCCCGCTCGCGCACTACTACGACGGCGCTCACCTCTACTTCCGGGTCGGTTCTGTGGCGGGCAGCGAGAAGGCGGCGTGGCTCGACGACACCGCGACCGCGACGTACGTCCTCTACGGGACTGAGCCCACCGGAGACGCCGACGAACTCGAGTCCTGGAGCGTGGTCGCGCGCGGTCCGCTCCGCGAGCTCGACCCGGACGAGCGCGAGCGGTTCGACACGGCCGAGATAAACCGCCGCTTCTCACCGATACGCGTCTTCGACGAGACGGTCGAGGACGTCGAGATCGCTCTCTACGAACTCGAGATACAGTCTCTCACCGGTCGGAAAACGGTGTCTGGCTGACGGGGCGGCTCGACCCGTGGCCGACGGTCAGGGTCGCGCTCACGGGCGGCTCACTCCGAGTAGCCTTCCTGCAGGAACGCGCCCTCGGTCTCGTACATGGAGACGAGCTCCGCGATGAACTCCTCGTGGGTCTCGCCCTCTTCGAGATGGTTCTCGATCCGTTCCCGGAGGTCGTCGGTGATTTCGATGGTGTAGGTCATGGTAGTCGGGCGGGGCTCGCCCGGCCGAGACTACGGCGCCGGACGACAAATAACGGTGGCTCCGTTCTCGGTTCGTGGTGTCGAGCCGGTGTCGGGATCAGACGACCAGCACGGGGCGACCGACGTTCTGGACGACGCGGTCGGTGACGCTCCCCATCTGGTCCGTGTCGGTGTGGGAGTGGCCGCGGTAGCCGAGGACGACGAGGTCGGCGTCGATCTCGTCGGCGTAGGTGATGATTTCCTGATACGGTTTGCCGTGACAGTTCCGAGTGACGACCTCGACACCGATGTCCGCGCCCCGCCCGGCTATCTCCGCGAGTTCGCCGGCGCCCCACTCCTCCAGCTCGTTGGTCACCAGCTCGATGCTGCTCAGCGCCGGCTCGGCCGCGCGGTCGGTGTCGACGACGTAGATGGCGTGCAGCGTCGCCTCGGACTGCTCGGCCTGTTCGAGAGCGTGGACCACCGCCCGGTTCCCGGGACCGCTCCCGTCGGTCGCCACGAGTATCGTGTCGTACATGCGACCGTCGATACGCCGCCGGACCGTAATAACCAGTCTACCGTTCTTTCCGTCGCGACGGCCGTTCGCGACCGTATCCGTTGCCAACCGCGGCCGTAGTCACTGCCAACTGCGACGTACCGACTGCCAACTGCGCCCGTAGTCACTGCCTACCGCAACCGCAGCCTTCCGCCCGCGGCGTAGCACCGTCCTACCGAGGTACCGACGACGCCCGTGGCGGACGACCCACCCTTCGGTGAGCCGCTCGCCGCGACGACCACGCGGCTTTTTGCGCCGTCCGCTCGTGGACAGAGTCATGACGAGACGGATCCTGGTCCCCGTCGACGGGTCGCGGAAGTCGACCGAGGGGCTCGAACACGCCCTCTCGACGTACGGCGACGCCTCGATCACGCTGTTGCACGTCGTAAACACGCACCGGATGACCGAAGGCGTCGACGCGGGCGACGGTGACGCCGAGAGCGAGGGAGGAGACGACCGCGCCGCCGACCTCTCGCGGGAGTTCTCGGAGGAGTGGTTCGAGCGGGCTCGCGAGGAGGCCGACGCGGTCCTCGCGGAGGCGGAAGCGGTGGCGGACGGGTACGGAGTGACCGTCTCGACGGCCGTCGAGGTCGGAGAGCCGTGGCGGGCCATCGTCGAGTACGCCGAGACCAACGACGTCGACCACATCGTGATGGGGAGCCACGGCCGCACCGAAGATTCGCCGGTCCCCCTCGGGAGCGTCGCGCAGGCGGTCATGCGCCGCTCGCCCGTGCTCGTCTCCATCGTCCGGTGAGCGACCGTCAGAGAACGGGACCGATGGACACAGGCACCGACGGCACGAGGACGCGCGTCCGGAAGTACCTCGCCCGCCTCCGCGACCTCCGGAGCCGGGCCGCCGACCTGCGGGTCTTCGAGTCCCAGCGAGCGCGCCGCCGGTTTCTCCTCCACGCGACGCTCGCGGTCGCCGTCCTCGCGGGATTCGTCCTCTTCGCGCTCCCGCACCTCCCGCTTCTGACCGACGCGGTGCGGTTGCGGTTGTTCATCCGCGAGTTCGGGGTCCTGGGACCGGTCGTGTTGATCGCTCTGCAGGCGTTGCAGGTCGTCGCCGCGCCGGTCCCCGGGCAGGTCCTCGCGGTCGCCGCCGGCTACCTCTACGGCGCGTGGCTGGGGACGCTCTACAACATGATCGGTATCACCCTCGGGAGCGCGCTCGCGTTCTGGCTGTCCCGGCGCTACGGCCGGGCCTACGTCGAGTCGATCGTCCACGAGGACGCCCTGGCCCGCTTCGACGCCATCGACGACGACCACGCCCGCCTCGCGCTCCTCGTGGTCTTTCTCGTTCCCGGCCTGCCCGACGACGTGATCTGCTTTTTCGGCGGGCTGACCAAGATCCCGCTCTGGCAACTGGTCGCGCTGGCGGTCGTCGGTCGCGCCCCCGGGTTCTTTCTCGTCAACGTGGTCGGCGAACTGGTCGGCGCCGGCCGCTTCACCGCTGCGGTCCTCCTCACGCTCGCCATCACCGCCGTCTCCGCGACCGCCTTCCGCTACCGCGAGCGGATCCTCGCGGTCTTCGAGAGCGAGTAGGGTCCGCGCGGACGGTCCCATTCGCTGTTCGACTCACGTCGCAGTGCCGTCCTCGACGCCGCTCTTGTCGCCGGTGTCGCCGTCCCCGGTCTCCGCGCGCTCGCGCGCTCCGTCGATCGGCACCGCGAGCACCGGCACGCCGAGCGTCCGGACCGCGCGCTCGGTGAGGCTCCCGAGCAGAGCGTGTTCCAGTCCGGTCCGGCCGTGAGTCCCCATGACGACGAGGTCCACGTCGTTGTCTTCGACGTACCGCCGGATGACCCTGTACGGCACGCCGGCTTCGACGTGTTCGACGGCCGCGACGCCCGCCGCTTCGGCCCGTTCGATGACCGGCGCCGTCGGATTCCCGCCCGCGCCCTCGAGCAGGTCGAAGAGGTCCTCGCGGTCCATGCCGGAGCTGATCGGGCTCATCCGCGTGTCCGCGACGAACAGCGCGTGGACCGTCGCACCGTAGCGGCCGGCGACGTCGATGGCGTGGTCGGCGGCTGCGAGGGCCCCCTCGCTCCCGTCGGTCGGCACCAGGATCGTCTCGTACATCTCTGCGTCAACTACGGTCACCCGCCCCCTTCAGCGTGACCCCGGTGCGACCGACGCGCCGATACCCTCGGATTCTCACCCACGTTCAGATCCGGTGCTCGTCGCCGACGACGCCGGCCATCGCGTCCCACCCCAGGTACGGCTCTCCCGGCGCCTCCTCCTGCATCTCCCAGGCGTCCTCGTGGAAGAAGCGCTTGATGTGGGCCATCCGGACGTTCCCCGGGCGGAGGTTGATCCCGCCCTCGTGTTCGAGACGGCCGTGCCAGAGGATCACCGTGCCGGGGTCACCGGTCAGCTCGAGCGGGTCGAACACCTCGTCGCGGGTCCGCTCGTCGTCCCAGGCGCCCTCGCCGTCCGGTGCGGGGATCCCTCCCTTGACCGACTGGATCGGATGGTCTTCGACGTAGCGACAGACGTCCCGGTGGGAACCCGGCCACGCCGTGAACCCGCCGCCGCAGGGCTGGACCCGGTCCAGATAGGCCACGCCGTTTATCGTGTGAGGAACCACGTCGCCCTCGCCGTCTTCCACGTCGAGCGTCCCGTCGACGTGGCTCTCCACGTCGCCCAACTGCGGCGCGTCGGGGTCGGTGAGCTCTTCCTCGCGGGGGAACCGGAGTGCGAGCTGCGCGCCGGGACCGCTCTCGTAGGGGAGACGGCCGTCCCCGACCATCGACTCCGCGTACTCGAACAGCCGGTCGTTGATCTCGCGGAACGGTTCTTCGTCGGGGGTGTCTTCCGGCGAGACGCTGCGGTTCTCGCCCGACCAGGTCGACTTGTCGTCCTCGTCCTCCTCGATGGTCGCCCAGACCGCCCGCCGGGCCTGCTCGATCAGCGATCCGTCGATCCCGCCCTCGACGACGAGAAACCCGTTCCGGTGGAACTCTCGTCGCTGTATATCTGTCAGCATCGACCGATCGGTTCAGTCCCGATACATTAGCCCTTCGCTCCCCGGAAGGTTTGCAGGGATCTTCGCGGTCAGGGAGCACGGTCGGGGATCGTCGCGGTGTGAACTCCGTATTCGGTCTCCCCGGCGGATGGGTTATCCCCGTCGCTGCACTACTAGTTGTGATGCAAGAGTCCGCGAGTGACCGCGTCGTCGTCATCACCGGCGCCAACGAGGGGATCGGCTACGCCATGCTCGCCGCGCTCGTCGAGTCGGGCTACCGCGTCGCCGCGCTCGACATCGACGGCGACCAGGTCCGAACGCTCCGGGAACGGCACTCGGACCGCGTCCGCTACGTCGACTGCGACGTGACCGTCGACGACGATGTCGAAGCGGCTGTCGCGACGGTCCTCGACGAGTGGGGACGGATCGATATCCTCGTCAACAACGCGGCGATTCTCGAATTCGGCTTTTTCGAAGACCAGACGCTTGCGGACGCGAAGCGCGTCTTCGAGGTGAACTACTTCGGCTATCTCCGGACGATCCGGGCTGTTCTGCCGCACATGCGGGCCCGCGGCGACGGAATCGTCCACAACGTGAGTTCGGGTGTCGGTCGCGTCGGCAATCCCGGCCTCACCGGCTACGGTTCGACGAAGGGCGCGATCGAATCGCTCACGCGCTCGCTGCGGCACGAACTCCGACACGAGGACGTGGCGTGTACGATCATGCAGCCCAGGCTGGCGAAGACTCGTTCGGCGATGACACTCGGGTATCCGGAGTCACAGCTGTCCGATCCCGAATACGTGGGTCGCAAACTGGCGGTGAAGATCGAATCTACCCGGCCGGTCATCTACACCGACTGGGTCACCCGGTTCGGACTGGCGCTCGCACAGCGACTCCCCTGGCTCGTCGAACGGGGGACCGAGCGGTTTCTGGACGAACGTGAGGCGGCCGCAGATCCGGACTGATGGTCTTCGCGCATGCGAGCCGCTGGACCTGGCCCTTTCGTCGTGCAGGCAGCCGATCGATAGCGGGTCTATCGTCCGTCCGGAATTGTATTCGAATCGGGTGGTGAGAAAGTGGGCGCTGCAGGCCCCGGTTCGATTGTCGAAGAATCGATCTTTCGGAGGTGAGGTGGCCGAATTCGGCCGCCTCAAAATCGGCAATTCTGGCGACTAATCGAAGGTTCTGCACTTCCCGTGCAAGATACAGTGCGCTTTGTCAGCAATCAATGGCCGGGAATGTTACCGCTTCCAAGTTGGTATTGGACTGGTCGTGGCTGATCCGATCTCTGAATCGGAGCCGTCAGAAGGAGGGTTGTTCCACGTGCTGTTCCCAAAATCCCGGGTCCTCGTATTTCGAATACGTCGTTTGATAGCCGAGCCGGCGGCCAACTGGCGCGAGGACAGTTGCCAGTGGACGGGTCACGGTGGGAGGAGGCGACACGAACACCGTATCGTCCGCTAATTCCTCGGTCAATACCATGCCCTGGAGAAAACCCGGCTGTCCCGAATCGCCTAATTTACCCTCGTGGGCGAGACCAAATAGCGTCTTGATCAACTGGAGCGTCTTTCCTGGCGGCCGTACCGTGCCGATGGCCGCGGTGAATGTATCGCCATCGTAGCGCGGTTTGTGAACCGTCCCGGCCGGAACAGTGTGCGATTCCCCCGCTGAAACACGGCGGGGATTGCCTTCGACGACGACCGTCAGTTCTCCCGAAATGACCTCAAAGGTCTCCTCGTACCCGATGTGATAGTGCTCCGTCGGCCCCTCGCCAGCGATCAGGTAGAGCGCGCTGTGATACTCGCCACCCGTGTTCTCGGGTGGGTCAAGATCGGCGACCCACTCTTGAGACACGGGATTAGAAACGAGGGGTCCGGTTCTCTCCCGGAGGTTCTCTGCAAGTTCGCCGTCGGGATCGACCTCGAAACCACTTCCCGGAATGGGGTCACCGTTCTCGTCGAGCGTTCTCCCCACAGACGTGGTGTCCATGGTAGACACTAGCACGCACGAATAATTAATATTCGGGAGTGAACGGGTATGGCACACCCATTCTGCCCGAATTCTGGCGGTGAGTCCGTTTTGGCCACCCAAACCCATATTATGATGATTGTTGTATGATAACGTATGCCAAATCACGTCGACCATACAGGGTCACGTCGGGTACTCGATCACGAGGGATTTCCAGGCAGGTGGGAAATTCTCGAAACGGCCGACGAAACCGGTGGGGAACGGTTCAAGACGCGTATGGAACTGGAAGAACAAGGCGAGTTACCGCCCCATCTCCACCCGACCGCAGAGGAAAGTTACGAGATCATCGCTGGCGAACTGGAGGTACAGGTCGATGGGGACTGGTCGACGGTTGAGGCTGGCGAGACAGTCGTCATTCCGCCCGACACGGAACACGCGTTCAAGAACACGGGGCTCGCCGAGGTGATCAATATCCATCAACCCGCGATGGAGTTCGAGGAGTTCTTTCGGGGGTTCCACCGGTTGAAAACCGAACGTGGGGTGGCGATGCCGCCGGATGGGCTCAAGGCAGCGATCTTGCTTGCCATGCTGGTCGTCGAACACGAAGATGAACAGCGCGTCGTCAGTCCGCCACATTGGGTATTCAAGATACTGGCAAGGCTCGGACACCTGGTCGGCTATCGGCTCCCGACTAACTGAGCGAGATGAAACGAGGCCGGCGTCGGTGATGTCGTCTCTGAGATGGTTCTCTCCTTTGCTGCCACTATCCTCTGTATTCAGCACGCGTGTTCTAACAGAGCAGGGGTGTTGTGTCAATCGGCGATTGATTTTCTGAATGCCCGCCCGTTTGGTTGTGCGCGAACTCCAGTGGAAACCACCCGTCGTTCGACCACCGAACGAAAGCAACGGCGCTGCGTTCGATTCAGCAATCGTCCCGCCGCTGTCTGTCGATTCCAACCCTCGAAAATATGGGCGCTGCAGGGTCCGGTTCGACTGTCGAACGAATTGTCCTTTGAGGCGTGAGGCAACCGAATTTGGCGGTCTCAAAATCACTGTTTCTGACACCTAATCGAAGAATCTGCGCTTCCGGTGCAAGATACAGTGTGCGAGTCGAGCAGCGGTTTGCCGTTTCACAACCGATATAGTTTATAATTCGAAGGTCGAAGGAATCAACACCATGCGAAGTAATGCCACTCGCCTGCCCCACACCCTGATAGACTCGGGAAAGGCCGCCCGGCCTGATTCGTGAGAACGGTATGACATCCGACAGTGGTGATTCAACGCCGGAGTTCGAGACTGCTCAACGGGCACTCTTCGACGCGGTTGGGGTGGAGTATGAGTCTTCCTTCATCGACCTCGACCGTCCCTCAGTCAGGACACACGTATTCGAGGCGGGGGATGGGGATGGCAATGACCCGCCCCTCCTTTTCCTGCATGGCACGGCCGCCTTCGGAGCCTTTCTCGCGCCCCTCATGCGTGAGCTCAGGCAGTATCGACTCATCGGATTCGACCGGCCCGGTCACGGACTGAGCGGACCCTACGAATTCCACCCGGATACGGTTCGTCGGACGACCATCGAGACGGTCGAAAGCGTCCTCGACGGACTGGAACTCGAACGGGTCGACCTCGTTGGCCACTCCATGGGGGCGTTCGCTGGTATCGAGTTCGCCCGAACCCATCCAACGAGGGTCCGAACGTTGTCGCTCGTGGGTTCGGTGCCGATGTTTCCGGGTACCTCACCACCTCTCCCGGTTCGACTCTCGACAACACCGATCGTTCGGCGGGTGATCGAACGGTTCCAAAAATCCGGCGAGGCCGGAGTCCTCGAAATTGCGGACATCTTCGGTGAACGGAACAGCATTCAAGAGTACCCGGCGTTGATTCGCGCCATCGCCGCCCACGAGGCCGACCCGAAGGCCCGGGCGGCCGGCCAAAGCGAGTTCCGATCGCTGATGACGCTGCGTGGTTGGCGGCCGTCGATAGCACTCCGGGATGAACATCTTGAGACACTACAAACGCCGACGACGATCGTGTGGGGGGCCCACGACCCCTTAGGACTTCCCGATGACGTCCGTCGCGGCATCGAGTTGATCCCGGACGTTAGCTTCACTACCGTTGAAGCCGGCCACATGCCGTTTCTCGCTCACCCGACGACGTGTGCTGAAGTAATTAGACAACTCAGAAACTGACACACTGTCCGAATACTCGGTGAAGTCCGGAGCACGATTCCCGGTAGAGATCCTCCGACTTGCTGGATCCATCCTCTGTATTCAGCACGCGTATTCTGACAGAGTCGAGGTGCTGTGTCAATCGGCGATTGATTTTCTGAATGCCCTCCAGTTTGGCTGTACGCGAATCGCGGTGGAAATCACTCGCCGTACGATCATCGAACGAAAGCAACGGCGCTGCATTCGATTGGTGAGCCATTCTGCCGCTTTCGGGCGATTACACCCCTCGAAAACATGGGCGCTGCAGGGTCCGGTTCGACTATCGAACGAATCGACCTTTGAGGTGTGAGACTACTGAATTCGGGAGGCTACGCAACTAGAGTTCGACACTCCAATATACGGTTCTGTGACCAGATGAAAGATACGGGGCGCATAGTCACCTGAATTAGCTGCTTAGGACAGCAAGTGACTCGGCATCGTCGTGTAAGTGGGACTAATCGTTTTCAGGCTCGTATGCGTACTTGGCACATGGGTCACAATAGCATACCCCACCAAAATGCGGAGTCACCGATCGGTGACATCGCGTATCTCGCGCGGTCCGAACACCGCGCCCCGACACTCGTCGCACTGACAGAGCGTCCTCGGAGTCGCTCTGAACTCTGTGAGCTGGCCGGTGTCTCCTCCTCCACGATACGGCGGACGTTGGACGAGTTCGAAGACCGGATCTGGATCCGCAAAGACGGGTACCAGTATACAGCGACCCGGCTTGGGGAGGTGATCGCCTCAGGAATGCAGGATCTGATCGAACAGGTCGAAACAGAGCGAAAATTGCGTGACATCTGGCACTGGCTGCCTGAGGAGGTCAGCGAGTTTCCCATCGAGACGTGGGGTGCAATGACTATCACTGTTGCCGAACCTGATTCACCGTACCGCCCGATTGACCGATTCGAGTCGCTTCTCAAGGAGACGAACGACCTTCGATTAGTTCGCCCGGAAATTGCCTTGATGGAGCCGTGCTTTGAGGTTCTCGTTCGGCTGATAGATGAAGGGGTTGACGTAGTCTTGGTGGCCCGACCGGAGAGCCACACGTACTTTCTTTCGACGTACCCGGAGCGCAGCGTAGAAATGATGCAACAAGACAATTTCACAGTTCTGGAGCACGATGCTCTCCCCCGATATGGAACCGGCCTTCTCGATGAGCGTGTCGCCATCAGCTGTTATGAACAGGAGAGTGGCGCGGTCCACGTATTGATCGACACCGACGTGGCGGCTGTCCGCGAGTGGGCGCAGTCGGTGTTCGAAACACATACGTCAGAGGCTCAGCCAGTCGAACCCCCGTAGAGTGGAGCCGACTGATTTCATTGCTAGATCTGATCGAGGCGTACGCTGCTGTATTCGCGGCTTGTTCCGAGGGGTTCGCACCGGAGACGGGGGGAGACGTTCGGTCCCGACCGCCCTCGGGTCGCAGGGGGTGATAATTTAGCAGTGACTGCCAGGCCAGCAGTTCCTGGCGAACTATCACGAATTAACTACAGTATCTTTGCCGTCGTATCGTCGCCGGCAGGGAGACAATCCACATGACTGACGAACAACAACAAGCACACAGGCTCGATTGTGAGGCGGCAGCAGCCGATTGCCGGTTCATCATTCAATCGGAAAACGAAGAAGAAGCGATCGAACTGGCGAAGACGCATATGCGCGACGTTCATGGGTGGGACTACACGGAGGAAGACCTCCGGAGTGAACACCTGAAGATCGTGTAACTACGGAAACGAGCCGATGTCATCAGAAACCCAAGCAGACTCGATCGACGAAGAAAAACTGAACAAGCTCGTGGAAACGTCACTCGTCGACCTCGGCGCGACGGTTCACGCCGCCTTGGCCATCATCGGGGATGAGCTCGGACTCTATGCAGTGCTGGACGAGGCTGGACCGCTCACGTCTGCCGAGCTGGCCGAGAAAACCGATACCACTGAACGCTACGTCCGCGAATGGCTTCGGTCACAGGCTGCGGGCGAGTACGTGACCTACGACCCCGAGACCAACCGCTACGATCTCACCCCCGAGCAGGCGTACGTGTTAGCAGACAAAGAGAGCCCGGTATTCATGCCGGGCGCGTTCCAGCTCGTCGCGTCGTTAGCCAAGATCGAACCCGACATTCGGGAGGCGTTTCGAACGGGCGAGGGCGTCGGCTGGCACGAACACGACGAGGACGTGTTCCACGGCACCGAACGCTTCTTCGGTCCGGCCTACGGGAACTTCCTCCTTGACTGGATCGAGGCGCTTGACGGGGTCGCCGAGACGCTGAAAGCGGGCGGACGAATCGCCGATGTCGGCTGTGGCCACGGTGCTCCGACGATCCGCATGGCCGAAGCGTATCCCGACGCAACGGTCATTGGTGTCGACTACCACGAGGCATCGATCGAGATGGCGCGCGAGCGAGCAGAAACGGCAGGTGTCGCCGACCGCGTCGACTTCGAGGTGGCGACCGCGCGGGAGTACGACGGTTCCGACTACGATCTCGTGACGATGTTCAACTGTTATCACGACATGGGCGACCCCGTCGGCGTGGCGTCCCACGTCAGAGAGACGCTGGCCGACGACGGGACCTGGATGATCGTCGAACCGTATGCCGATGACCGAGTCGAAGACAATCTCACTCCGTTCGGCCGTCTCGCGTACTCGATCTCGACCGTGGCTTGTACACCGAACTCGCTCAGTCAGGAGGTCGGCTACGGGATGGGCGCACAAGCGGGCGAGGAACAAACGCGTGAGGTCGTCACCGAGGGGGGATTCACACGATTCCGTCGGGCCGCCGAAACAAAGTCAAGTCTCGTCTTCGAAGCGAAGCCGTAGTCAACCATCTATCGAGTGGCTTCCGACCTACATTTTTGGCCAACAACGAACTCCACGGTGGCGTCTGTTTACGCGCGTTGAGCCTTGTTTAGACGTGGCAAGAATCGGCTCTCACGCTTTGTGATCGACGTACGAAACCAAACCGTGAGTGCCCACCACCGGATTCTAGTTGGACGGAATAGCCTAGTGACTCGTCTATCCAAGAACGTCTATACAAGGCCCGCGCGTTGCATTCACGGCTCTGCCAAAATAACAGTTATTTGATGGGAGTGGCAACGTTACGTTCGCAGGTAGTGCGGTTGACGCTCTCAGAAATACACGGGAATGCAGTAGACCCAAACCACCTTCAAATCGCAGGTGGTGACTGTTTTTCAACGACTGCGAAGACAGCAGTTCCTGGCGAACTATCACGAATTAACTACAGTATCTTTGCCATCGTAGCGTCGCTGGTAGGTGTAACCAACATGACTGAAGACCAACAAACCGCACATGGCGTCGACCTCGAAACACTCGAAAGGTTCGCCGCACACGCAGCAGCAAATCCCGAAGAGGTTCAACTTGGCCTCGGGGCGTCCGCGACCTACGAGGGGACGGCTGCGCACAGCTTGGCGAAAGTCGATAGCTACGAGCTCGGGGGCGAGACGATCGCTCGTGAGACGCGCGAATACACGATTCCCTACGGAGGTTGGAAGGAAGTATTGGACGCTGGCGGGTGGGTCGGCGGGACCGACCGGCTCGAACCGGTCGAGGCGGTACTATCGGCGCTGGCCGCCTGTATCAACGTCGGCATCACCATCAACGCCGCTGCCAACGATGTGGACATCGAGCACCTCCAGACGCGCGTGCGGACCGATTTCGATCCAGCGGTCCTCTTCAGCCTCAAGGAACTCAAAGAGGCCGACTCGGTCTTCGAGAACCTAACCGCCGAGGTCGAGATAGACGGCGAGGACTTCGATCGAGATCTGATCGACGAATGGGCACGGCGGGCACCCGTCTACACGTTCGTTTCGCTCGCTCAGGACGTCGATATGACCATCAACACGCCCGCTGAGGTGGCGGGCGACGACTAACCGGTGATCGTTGATGAGTGAATCACTCGACACGGACAAACTCGAACGCGAGGTCAAGTCGATGTACCAGGATGTCGCGGAGTCCGCCGACGCCGACTTCCACTTCGAGACGGGCCGCGATCTCGCCGTCCGCCTCGGGTACGACCCCGACGATCTCGACTCCGTTCCGGACGCGGCGATTGACTCGTTCGCGGGTGTCGGCTACTACTTCGATTTGGCAGAGCTTGAACCAGGTGAGGACGTGCTCGATCTCGGTAGTGGTTCGGGGATGGATGCCTTCGTCGCCGGGCTGCACGTAACTGAGACGGGTGCAGTGACGGGTATCGACATGACCACAGAGCAGGTCGAGAAGGCCAACGACCTCGCAGCGGACAACGGCTTCCACAACCTCACATTCCGCGAAGGCTATATCGAGGACCTCCCATTCGAGGACGCATCGTTCGATGCAGTGATCTCGAACGGCGTGATCAACCTCTCAGCCGAGAAAGGGAAGGTCTTCGAGGAGGCGAACCGGGTGCTCAAACCGGGCGGACGGATGGTCCTGTCCGACATCATCAGTGAAGAACAGATGCCCGAGAGTATCAAGTCCGACGCGGATCTGTGGGCCGCCTGTATCGGTGGTGCCGAACAGATCGACAGCTACACGACGTTCCTCGAAGCTGCTGGCTTCTCAGTGACAGAGGTCCGAGAGAACACGCAGTACGAATTCATCTCGGATCGGGCGGCCAACGCGTGCGAGCAGTACGGTGTCAAGAGCATCTCGCTCGGGGCAACCAAGTGAGTACTATGACGACAGATAAATCAGTCATGGACGAACGAGGAGAACAATATCGAGCGTCGTACTGCATACGGGCCAGGGGTTGACCCTTGAGGGGTGCCTGTTTCGGGTGATCTTTCATCTACTCGCTGTCGTCGGCGTTGGTGTGACCATCCACTGGTGCGTCGGAGCGATCAAAACCATCCGGTCAGAGTACGGCAGACGGGAAGAGTCAATGACAACGAGCCGTGAATCCGAAAGGACCTCTGAGGCGTTCGCAAGAACCCGTGTCATCAGGACCTCGCCCCACGGAGAAACGGGGCCATAATTTACTTGTGAACCGTCTATTACGAAGGGTTAGAAGAACACGAGGTGGAGTGAGTCCACACCTGCCGTCTAGTTTCTATGTTCACAAGCACAACTACGGCCACTCGTCAATCGGCGATTGATTTTCTCGGTAGATTTCCTGTTTGGCTGTACGCGAATCCCGGCGGAAACCATCCGTCGTTCGACCATCGAACGAAAGCAACGGCGCTGCGTTCGATTGGCGGGTCACTCCGCTTCTTTCGGGTGGGAGACGTCCGAATTCGAGGGTCTGAAAATCAGGTCGTGACGGCGGAACTGACCCCGTTGTGGCAGTTTCCGATACGTGGTGCCCATCGGCCATCGGAGTGGTCCGGTGAACATCTCTTGGACCACGGGAGTTGTGACGGTCAGAATCATTCCCTCGTCTGGAGAGGATAGGTTTGAGAGACACGTCACTCCTCAGCTGTTGAGCGAGCGATAGTTACGGTATAGAGTCCACCGAGGAACAGTTCCCGATCCCTGACGACGAACGAGTCCCGGTAATCATCGGTTCGATCGAGCGATTGAGGTCGGCAAAGAGGAGACGAACTCGTCCGGGCGGATCAGCCATGTGTCTCGTATTCAGGGAACTCGATCAAAGCAACTGTGATTTCCACTGTTGGAGAACGGGCACCCCCACTCAAGTAGATCAGCGACGAACTCCCGCTATGGACCTCGGAATCATTCTGGAGACGAACGACCCCGAACGCGTCTGGAACGCGTTCCGTCTGGCGAACACAGCGCTCGATGCAGACCACACAGTCGAGGCCTTTCTCCTCGGCGACGGCGTCGAAGCACCGGGCCTGGAGCACGAGAAGTTCAACCCACACGGCGTGATGCTGAAATACACGCAAAACGGCGGTCAGCTCTCCGCCTGCGGAACGTGTCTGGATTCCCGTGACCTCGAAGCGGACGATCTCAGACCCCGCGGGACGATGGATGACTGTCTCCGTATCGTCGAAGATGCCGACAAAGTCATCACTATCGGTTAATCTCGCGTTCCTCTCCGAACGGACGCCTGTTCAGTCGGCGACCTGCTCGGCTTGCCCCGACTTCGCTACCTGCAGCGGATCTGCCGACGACGTCGCGGTCACCAGGCGCAGGAACTGCCCGGCGTTCGTCAGAAGTTTGTTTTCCGCTTTCCGGAGGTGTTCCTCGTACGTTGAGCGAGCGACGGCCGTCTGGTCGGCTAGTTCACGGAGCGACGTTTTCCGTGGCTGTTCGTAGTACCCGCTTTCCAGCGCCAGCCGGAGTGCCGCCATCTGCCGCTCGGTCACGTCTTCGAACAACTGATCGACCGGGGCCAACATACTGTGGGGGATTTGTTGTTCCGTGATGGCAGTCTTCGAGAGCACCTCGATGTCTCTATCGTCTTCTAGATCCTGCAGAAGCGCTCGAACATCGCTCTCGTCGAACGCGATGACCGTGTAGTGCTCCCACCCCTGACGGTGAATCGTCGGCGGCTGGTACAGGGCGTTGAATTCCTCGAACCGTTCGATGATGGAGTCCTCTAGCGAACAGAGACAGGACTGCGTGACGACGTGAAGACCGGATTCGTCGACCGACTCGTGGAGCACCGTCCCGAGGCGGTCGATTTCTTCGAGCAACTCTTCTGTCGGCGACTCGGGTGACGTGAGCTCGATCACCTGGCAATCGCTCAGATACCACTCGCGGATCGTGAGGTCCGGATAGTGTTCCGAGATCTCCCGATAGGGGCACTCGTGTTTGACCCGGAACGAGGCCTCGTAGAGGCTCATACGAGCGTATTTGGGATGTACTGAATTAAGGGTGCCGGTCATGTCCGGCAGGGCCTATATCCAGGCGCTCCTTCTACGGGGAAACACCGATGCCAGAGATCGACCCCGATAGACTTAGCGAACGATTACATGCTGACGGCGAAGACGTGGTCGTCCTTGACGTCCGTCACGAAGCGGACTTCGACGACTGGCATATGCCAGACAGCGTTAACGTCGATGTCTACGACGAACTCACTGACGACCCCGATGCGGCGAAGGGAGCACTATCAGACCTCCCCGAGGAGAAAGAGGTCATCACCGTCTGTGCCGCTGGCGTCGTCTCGCAGACCGCGACGAACGTGCTTCAAGAAATAGGCTACGATGCCCTGACGCTCACGGACGGAATGAACGGCTGGAGTCGCGTTCACCGACACGCGAACGTTCCAGCTGACCTCGATGACACGCTCATTCAGGTCGCTCGGCCGGGGAAGGGCTGTCTCTCGCACGTTCTCATCTCGGCGGGAGACGCCGCCGTCTTCGACCCGTCACACTACGTCGAAGAGTACGAGGAGATTCTCGACGACCACGATGCAAACCTCGTCGGCGTCTTCGACACGCACGCCCACGCCGACCACGTCTCCGGCGGCGCGCAACTCGCCGAACGACACGGCGTCCCCTACTACCTTCACCCGGAGGACGCGCTCGCTATCGATGCGACCGGCGTCGAGGACGGGCAAACCGTGACGGTCGGCGATCTCGAAATCGAGATTGTCCACACGCCCGGGCACAGCGAAGGGAGCGTCTCGTTCGACGTCAACGGCGCGGCACTGATCACGGGCGACACGCTCTTCCATGAGAGCGTCGGACGTGTCGAACTCGGTGTCGAAGCCGGGATCGATGACTCGAACGTCGAAGAGAACGCCGCGACGCTCTACGAGAGCCTTCAGCGCCTGCTGGACCGCTCGGAGGACGCGGTTGTCCTACCGGCCCACGATCCCGGGTCACCCGAGCCGCCGGTGACCGCGACCCTCGCTGAAGTCAGGGAGCGAAACGAGGATCTCGGGCGCGACCACAAGGAGTTCGTCGAGACGCTCGCCGGCGACATACCGGACCATCCGCCGAACTTCGAACGCGTCAAGCGAACGAACGTCGGGCAGGAACCGGTTCCCGACGACGAACTGGCAGAGCTCGAACTCGGCCCGAACAACTGCGCTGCCGAGTAATCGATGAGCACGGAAACTAACCTCACACAGGGAATCCGCGAACACCTCGGGCAGTTCTCGCTGCACGTCCTGCTCGTGTTCGCTACCGGGCTGACGATCGGGTCAGAGCGCGCGGTCGTGCCCGTCCTCGGCCGGGACGTCCTCGGCGTCAAGTCGCTGTTCGTCATCGGTTCGTTCGTCGTCTCGTTCGGGATCGTCAAATCCATCCTCAACCTGTACGCCGGCAAGTGGGGCGAGGAGTACGGCCGCAAGCCCGTCCTCGTGCTTGGGTGGGCGACGGCACTTCCGCTCCCGCTCATTCTGATCTTCGCCCCGAGTTGGGGCTGGATCACCGTCGGGAACATCTTGCTCGGGATCAACCAGGCGCTGACCTGGAGCATGGCGATTAACGCCAAAATTGACCTCGCAGGTCCGGACCAGCGCGGTCTCGCAGTCGGCATCGACGAGGCGTTCGGGTACACTGGTGTCGCTGCCGGCGCGTGGATCACGGGTCTCATCGCCGGGCAGTGGAATCTCCGGCCCGAACCGTTCTACTTCCTGGCAGTCGTCGTCGTGCTGGCGTTCCTGATCTCCATCTTCCTGATCAAGGAAACCGTTCAGTACGCGCAGGCAGAGGGGGACGACGATCATCACGATGCGAATCTCCCGTTCAACGAGGTGCTGAAGCGCGCGACCTATGGAGACAAAACGCTCTTTGCCGCGGCACAGGCGGGCCACATCGAGAACTTCGTCGATACGCTGTTCTGGATCGCGGTGCCGCTGTATCTCACCAGCCAGGGACTCGGTATCGCGGCAGTCGGCGTCGTCGTGGGCGTCCACAGCGCGATGTACTTCTTGCAGATTGGGACCGGCGGACTCGCAGACCGCATCGGTCGCCGTCCACCTGTGGTCGCAGGAATGTTCCTGGCAGGTGCTGGCGTCCTCGGAATGGTGCTCGTCGACGGGTATCTCCCGTGGACTGTTTTGGCCGCCGTCTCCGGATTGGGAATGGCGTTGCTGTATCCGAACCTGATGACCGTGCCTGGCGACGCCGCACACCCGACCTGGCGGTCGGCCGGCATGGGCGTCTACCGGATGTGGCGCGACTCCGGCTACGCCATCGGCGCGATCTTGATAGGTCTCTCGATGGAGTTCGTGAACGCCGAGGCCGCCTTCTACATGACTGCGGTCCTGATGTTCCTCTCGGGCGCGGTCGTGTACGTGTGGATGGAGGAGACTCATCCCGAGTTCGGGACGCACGAACCACCAGCCCCGGCACCGGAGACGCCGGACCAACCGGTAGCGGAGTCCTGATCTAGGACTGCTGGTTGCGATCCAGACAGAAAAGCATATCATCGGGCCGGTATTCATATTTCGGCTTGCGAGACACTTTCTCCGATACCATTCGTTCGACTATCGAACGAAAGCACCCTACCTCGGCCGTTCGACTGATAATCCCCTCGCTCTCGGGCGATTATCGTACTGCAAATGTATGGGCGCTGCAGGCTCCGGTTCGACTATCGAACGAATCGACTGTTGAGGCGTGAGGCGGCCAAATTCAGCCCGCTCAAAACTGCCGTTTTCGGCAACTGTTAACTGATTCTTTATTCCAGTGGAAGAGACACCGTGCGTCCGTACCACTCACACGGTGACAAGGTTGTCTTGCTGCTGTGGTGACGGCGCATCGACTGTGCAACTCGTCGGAACGGAACCTCAGGTGTGGATTGTTCTCCCTGTACGGATGTTCCGCGCCAGTGCCCGGGCGAAGGTCACTGGATGGGTAAGCGGTGTCAGGATTTGCCCGATTCCACGCTCAGGGTCGTGGAAGATGCCCAACTGTCGGAGGAGACTCGCTCGGTCGTAGTAGATGCGTTCCCCGGCGAGTTTGTTCTGGTCGTCGAATGCGAACACTGCGCACGTATCCCATTCGACTTCCCGGCCGGTCCCCGGAAGCCCTCGCCAGTTCCCCTCGTGAGTCCCGCTGATCGTGACCTCCAGAATCACGTGCTCGTCGGTCACGTGGCGTTGGTGAATCTCGATGTGGAAGTCGGGGAGTGCCTGGAGCAAGTCATCGTAGTAGGCACGGACGCTGTCGCGGCCTTCGTGGTGCTCACCGACCGGTTCGTTATCGTACCACGCGTCCTCCCCGAACGTCGCCATGATTCCATCGAGATCGTGTTGATTCTCCTGCTGGATGTGTTCTTCCACGATAGCCAGGCGCTCCCCACGCGATGCTGATGCCTCCTCCGCCCCCGAATCGTTCGCTGTCATTTTCCTTCACGGCCAGTAATAACTCATGCTAACACTTAACACACCCGTGGTCGAATTCCACAGTGGTCGTTCCGGGTGACGAACGATCGCTCGGCCGAGGACATGGCCCGGGAAACCACCGGAGGACTCATCAATGGCGACAGATCCGACGCAACCAGAACAGGTCGTGCATGACTATGTTGCGTGGGTGAACGGGGACTCCTCGAAGATTGACGTGCTTGCCGAGTCGGTCGATGTGTACAATCCTGGCCTATCAGACGGCGAGGTTCACGGTCGCGCAGCATACGAATCGTACATTCAGGAGCTCAGGACTGAACTCCCGAATTTTCACTTCACGGAAGATACGATCGTTTCCAGGGCCGACATCGTGATCGTCGAGTTCACGATAACCGGCACCCACGACGGAGAACTCAAGGGAATTCCACCGACAGGACGCAAACTGGAGCTACGGGGGATGGAGAAGTTCCGCGTCGTGGACGGACAAATCCAGGAGATGCACGCGTACTTCGATACACAGGAAATTCCCGAACAGTTGGGCCTAACGTTTCCGGCGATGGTCGGCCAACTCCCGAAACTCGTGTTGCGGAAAGTACTGTAGAACCGGCGGTGCGGCCACAGCGATTCTATTCGACCACACTGGCATCTTCATCTCACAACCGAGTGAGGAGCCGCAAAACACCATCCGTCCAGATCATACGCTGCTAGTTACACTCGATATATTCAGCGTGCGTGTCTCGACGGACCAAGGGTGTATATCAATACGGATTTGTTTTCTCCTGATGGTTCCTGCTTGTTATCCGCGAATCTCGGCGGAAACCAGGTTGTTGGTGTACACGAGGCCCCGTCCGCGGTACTCGCCCCACAGTTTTTGACCTGGTGCGTGGTAACTTATTGCATGGCAAATCCAGACGCGACCGAACCACCGCTGGAATCGGCCGCTGGTGCCACTGGCCCGCACGCGGTTGACGCGTTTCAACGAGTGAGCGACGAGACGCGTCTGGCGATCCTGTTGACTCTTTGGGAAGCCTACGAGCCGTTCGCCGACAATAACACGCTGTCGTTTTCTGAACTGTTCGACCGGGTGTCCTACGACACTTCGGGGAACTTCAACTACCACCTCGAAAAGTTGGAGGGGCACTTCGTCGAATCGACATCGGACGGATACCGATTAAAACAGGCCGGCCACAAGATTGTCCGCGCGGTTATTGCCGGAACCGGCCTCGCGGACGACACGCTCTCAACGACCGCGATCGATTTCGACTGCGCGATGTGTGGCGAACCGCTCGCAATCTCGTACGAGAACGGGCAGTTGTACACGGTCTGCACCGAGTGCGAAGGGAGGTTTGCGGCCGACGACGAGAAGCCGCCGGGGACGATTATGGGATTCGCGTTTGACCCGGCTGGCCTGTCGCGCTCCACCCCCGAGGATATCTTTGCGGCCTCAGTCTTGCGTGCGATTGGAAAATTCATTATGCAGATGGGTGGTCTTTGCCCTGTTTGCTCCGGTTCGATCGATAGTTCGATGCACGTCTGCGAGGATCACGATTCGGACGGAATCTGTCCGAACTGCGGCCGGCGAGACGAGATCCAGGCACGGTGGGTCTGTACTGTCTGCAAGAACGCGGGACACGGGCCACCCGGACCGAATCTCATCTTGCATCCTCGCGTCGTGGCGTTCTATGCGGATCACGGATTCACTATCGGATACAGTGCGACTGATTTCGCGTCGATCGTTCGCATGCTGGAATCCATGTCGGAACACAAACAGGAGCTCGTTTCGACGGATCCGCTCCGTGTTCGTGTCACTATCCAGTGCGGGAACGACCAACTGCGCATGATCATCGATGAGGCGATGAACGTCGTAGAAGTCGAAGACTGATCGACGCAAGTCGTCGCGCCTCTTGGACTGCCCGCTCCACGTCGAGCCTTGCGTTCGTTTGTCTAACCTCGGTTCGTACTCCTCTCACCTCACCCACTATAATTTCGTATAGAGAATACTTATCGACGGCGCTGCCCATACATAGTCTATCCGTCGAATGAGGCCGAGTGTCATCCTATCTTCGTGAGAATGCGTCGGAAGGCGGGACGGGGAATACCACCAATGCCAACGTATCTCGCACTCCACAAGCACAACGGGGAAGGCGCACAGACTATCAGACAATTACCCGAACGTGTTGAACAGGCCACGCAACTCGCGCGCTCGATGGACTGTGAAGTCGAGTATTATCTCGTCAACGGCCGTTATGATTCCGCCGTCGTTGTCGATGCACCCGACGAGAGAACCGCGAAGCAACTGGCGTTAGGGGTCACGAGTTCCGGAACTGTGACGACTGAATTCCAGCGAGCGTTCCGCGAATCCGAGATCGGAGAACTGGTCGAAGGGATCCCCGAACCCTGAACACCGTGGAATGGTGTTAGAAACCTTCCCCGCATATGATTCCGAACGCGCCTCCGGGGTCGGAGAGCATGCAGTAGTCGTTGGGGCGAGTATTTCAGGCCTCTTAGCGGCTCGCGTTCTCTCGGACGGATTCGACCAGGTGACGGTCATTGAACGTAATAAACTCCCTGACGAACCGGTACCGCGTGACGGGGCACCGCAAACACGGCAGCCCCACCTGCTACAAGAGGCCGGGCGGTCGATTATCGATGATCTGTTTGCCGGGTTCGAGAATGATTTCATCTCTGAGGGAGGGTTGATTCTCGATGTGGCGTCCGATTTCAATTTCTACGATGAAGACGGCTACGTCGCCCATCCTCAAGCACAGATGCCGGCTTATGCCGGCAGTCGGCCGCTCTTGGAGTCCGTCATTCGGAAGCGAGTCTTCGATCGTGATGGAATGCAGTTGCTTGATGGCTGCCATGTCGCGGACTATGCTTCAGATGAGACTGGAGCGACAGTAACTGGTGTGGAAATCCGAAAAAACGATACTGAGAGGTCGGTATCAGCCGATTTGACCGTCGATGCAACCGGACGCATGAGTCGGACACCAACGTGGCTCGAAGATCAGGGCTATACCTCGCCCGATGTCGCCGAGGTAACTGTTGACCTTGCCTATAGTACGATAACTGTCGAACGCGATGCAGCTGATCAGCGGGCATTTTGGGCTCCAGCGTCGCCACCGTATACTCGTGGAGGAGGTGCAAATCCGATCGAAAATGACCGATGGCAGGTGGTCATGCACGGCGTACACGGCGACGAGCCACCGCGAGATATCGGCCAGTTCCGCGAGTTCGCGTCGACATTGCAGATCACGGAATTGGAGGGTATTCTGGACGGCCATGATATACTTTCCGAGGAGGTCGCTTACTATCCGTTCCCCTCGAATCGACGGCGGTATTACGAGAACCTCGACCGGTTCCCGGACGGGTTGATCGTCGTCGGCGATGCGATTGCGAGTTACAACCCGATTTACGGGCAAGGGATGTCTGTAGCGGCGCTCCACGCACTCGTACTTCATCACACGCTCGCGGAAAACGGTCTCGGTGATCTCGCGCTCCAGTTTTTCGACAAAGCGGAGTCAGTCATCAACACCGCGTGGCTGATGGCTGTCGGGGCCGATTTTCAGTTCGCTCAAACGACCGGTCCCAAGCCCCGGGGAACCGGCCTCATGGGCCGGTATCTGTCTCGGCTCACTAGGAAAGCACATACCGACAGGAAACTGGCTGAGCGTCTCTTCCGTGTTATCATGATGGAGAAACCACCAACCTCGCTCTTTCGTCCGGGCGTAATGTGGCGAGTGCTCAAGCCACCCCATCACTCTCATATACAGACACATGAGTGACACAAACTCTCAAACGGAGCAGATTGTGCGTGATTTTGTTGCTTGGGAGAACGGGAACTCCTCGAAAGTGGACGTTGTCTCGGAGTCGATCGACGTGTACAATCCGGGATTGGATGGTGGAGAAGTTCACGACCGCGAGAGCTACGCTGCGTATCTCCAAGAAGGTCGGTCAGCATTTCCGGATATGCAGATTGCACTAGAGGGGATAGTCGCCAACCGGGATATTGTAATGGCAGAAGTACGGATAACGGGCACCCACGAAGGGGAATTCAAAGGCCTCCCTCCGACCGACCGGTCAGTAGAAATCCGAGGGATGGGCAAGTTTTTGATTACAGACGGCACGGTCGAAGAGTGTTATCTCTACTACGATACACAGGAAATGGCTACCCAACTCGGTATGACGTTCCCTGAGGTGTTCGGACAATTACCGAAACTCGCGTGGAGGAAACTCAAGATGATCGGCTGAGACTGCGGTACTGAACTCAGCCTCTGTATCTCACACACCGATCGTATCACCGTTTAGAAATTCGACAGTACCCGTGGCATCTGGATTTTCATTTGATTTAATTCAAACTGCCGGACGGAATGGCGATTAAACGGATTCTTTGAAGCAGCATACCGAATTCCTGGCGAGTCCACTTCCGTCTCATCCGGCTTTTTCGAGTCTCAGGCCCTACAACGCCCGCTGAGTATGACTTTACTGAAACCACGGAGAATTCGTTACGATTCGTGTCGGGGGTTATCGCTGGCCTGGATCCGCGTTCCACGACCCGGTGACGGATGAGGTAATCAAATCGGTCAGTGATACCAATACGAACCCTCTCACGGCATCCTACACATCACCGGTCCGCTGTTCGTCCATACGGACTGGTCTGTTGTCGACGTTCTAGCAAATACGTACGGATATCTTGTAATTGGTTCAGTCTGCGGAACACTCCTGGAGATACGTTTATTCGTTCTGCCACGCGATTAGTTACCATGGATCAAACTAGGTTCACTCCCGATCTGGACCTGGATGGACTCTCGCCAAATGAGGCCTTTGCCATTCTAGGAAATGAAATCCGGTTAGAGATCATCCGGGTGCTCTGGCGTGCAGACGCTGCACACGAATACGATGACGGCCCTGATACTGCCAATACGATGTCGTATTCCGGGTTGCAAAACGAGGTTGATATCGACGATAATGGGAAATTCAACTACCACCTCTCACAGCTCGCCCCTCATTTCATCCGCCGCACTGACGATGGATACCGCTTGAGCGGTGCGGGCAAACAAATTGCCAGAACGGTAATAGCTGTTTCCGGAACGGACCGACTCGACTTCTCTACGGAGATCGAAGACGATTGTCCGTTATGTGGAGCACACGTAGAGGCCACTTATGAGGACCAGTGGCTTCGGATCAGGTGTACTGAGTGCGATGGATTGTTCGGGGACCAGGCACCGACGGGGACGCTCTTCCTCACGAGTTATCCGGCCGCTGGAATGACGACCCGCAACCCTGACCAAGCACTCGCAACCGGCCTCTACCGGTGTGCGCTGGATATCACCTATATGATGTACGGTATCTGTCGGGAGTGTGCGGACCACATCTCCTCGTCAGTAACGGTCTGTGATGGTCACGAAAGTCAGGGAGGCCAGCCCTGCGCCACCTGCGGGACGCCGTTCCCGGTGTGGGCAGACATGCGGTGTGATACCTGCGGGTTCGCCAAGCGGTTGCCGGTCGAAATGTTTGCCACCGGTCTGGCCATGGCGACGGGATTGATAGACAATCAAGAACTGGATATCCACTCCCCCTCCTTCGAGGAGGCCGTCAGCTTGCTTCAAAGCAGTGTCGAGACCACTGTTTCGAAGGGTCCGCTTCGTGTCTCGATCACTATCGAGGGCGAGACGAGTACGTTCACTATCACGCTGGACGACGACATGAACGTCCTCGATCTCGACCGAAGGCTTCGATCTGAAACCGCTACCTCGTAACCCGTATTTGCCTCGGTTCGATAAGAGAAATATTATTCTCCTAACACATAAGTCCACTCTCGCATCTAGTATCGTCTGCCAGTAGCCGAGGAAGACCCCGAGCGACGTGGCGTCCGTCTCGTGGAAGAACCGAAAAGAAATATCGAGACCTCGGTTGGATACCACAGGAGGCAGCCAATGACACCACCAAACAACACGAACCCGCACATCGACCGTTTCTGGTTGGGGGCGACAGCATGACGGCCACGGAGCAAAGCAAGCAGGATCGTATTCTCGATTGGGGGGGTTTCCCTGGTCGGTGGGAGATCACGAGATCGACTGAGGAGACGGACGGCGAGCTGTTGGAAATGCGATTTGAGATCGAGTCTGTCCCCGATGACGGTCCGTTTGTCCACACTCATCCTCACGCCGAAGAGAGCTATGAAGTGCTCTCTGGAGTTCTGGAAGTGTACGCGGACGGAGAGTGGATGGACGTTCCCGCTGGCGAAAAACACACCGTCCCTCCAGGGACGCCGCATACGTTCAGGAACAAGACGCCCGTCGAGCTCATCAACGTTCACGAGCCCGCACTACAGCACGAAACGTTCTTCCGCAGATTCCATCGACTCGCCGCGGTGCGAGGAGTGACATTACCGCCAGGGGGGTTCAGCGATATCGTGCTGATAGCGATGCTGACGGTAGAACACGAAGAGGATATCCAGGCAGTGAGTCCCCCTCAATGGGCTTTTAAGATTCTGGCTGGTCTCGGCCGCGCGCTAGGATACCACCTTCCAGACTAATCAGTGATGCTCTGCGTCAATTGGCGATTGATTTTCTCAATTCCCACCGGTTTGGCTGTACGCGAATTCCACCGATGGACCACCCGACGTTCGACTATCGAACGAAAGCACCCTACCCCGGTCGTTCGATAGATAATCCCCTCGCTGTCGGGCGATTATCGCACCGAAAATATATAGGCGCTGCAGGCTCTGGTTCGACTGCCGAACGAATCGTCCTTTGAGACGTTAGGCGGACACATTCGAGGGTTTGGAAAAGATTTTCTGGCAATCTCTGGACTGTCCGCGCTCCCTTGCGAGACACAGGACGCGAATCAGTCGTAGAACTCTCCCCAACTGGACTCATTCGAAGCGTTTGTTCTGACTGTACTGGTCGAAACCAGCGCGATCAGATCAATCCCCGGAGGCCGACCATCATCACGATAATAGATACCATGAACACGGTCTGGAGCAGTCCCCACTGCATGGCTTTGCTGAACAACGCGTCGAGTCGTTCGCCGTCCGGTTCGTCTTTACTGAGTTCTACGACCATCTTTGTCGTGGCGAAGTGCAGTGGTCCGAAGCCGTTGACGAGCATCAGAATGCCGATGACGAGAGCTCCCCACAGCCAGATCGAGGGGTCAGCCCAATACCCAAGCATGTGTGCGAGACCGATGCCAGAACCGATGACTCCAATACTGAGGGGTTCAGCCACGACAGCCAGTTTCGGGATGAGCTGGTAATTGACCGCGCCAGCCGCCTCATCGGGGGCAGCGTCCAGCGACGGTCCGAGGACGAATTTGAAAAAGAAGTCGAGGCCGAACCAGAACGCCCCGAGTGCCACGTGGGCGTAAAACATGAGCGACGCGACACCTGACAGGTACGCAACCACCGGTGCGCCGATCGTGATAAGGACGGCGGTGATGGCGAATTCCGGATTGGCCCGTTCGACGACTAAACCGAGTTCTTCCCGATGGGTGGTCGGCTGATCAATAACTGCCATCGTTCCCCTGATCCAGACGACAGTTGTTGCTATCGAGACCGTACCGATGTCCCTGTGCAGTGACGGCGGACGCTGTACTGGATGTCGTCATATTCTGGATGTCTGAGTCAGTGTTGCATCATCGCCTTGACGAGGCCCGGCATTCGACTCGGTTGCTTCTTCTCACTCCAGCCGTTTTTCTCAAGGTACTCACGGAAACCGGTGAACTCGAACCCGAACCGTCGCTCCGTGTGATCGATATCGACCGAGTACCCCTCGTCGGTGAACCACTGGAACAGTTCGGCCATCGCATCACCCATCTCTTCTCTGGTGTCCTCGATGGGGTCGGTGTAGGGTTGGACGTCAGTACCCGTTACCTCCGAGAGGATCCGGGCCATCTCGGAGAGGGTGCGTTCGTCCCCTGCGAGGTCGAACCCTTTCCCCGCGAATTCGTTGGGATCCGCGAGGATCCGCGCGGTCGCGCGGCCCACATCGTCGACATCGATCATCTGAAGCGTCACATCCTCTTCTACGGGCAGGGCGAGCGTGCCGTCGAGGATATCCTCGAAGGCGGGTTCGAGGTTGTGCATGAACCACACCGGTCGCAAGAAGGTCGCGGGCACGTCCAGCGACCTGATGTACTGCTCGACTTCTCCGGCCGGTTCGAGGGCGGCGATTCCGAGGTCCCGGTCGTGGTAGCCAGCACCGCTGAACACGACGTGGCTAACCCCCGTTTCAACGGCCACGTCGGCGATGTTCTTCCCCTGGCGGACAGACTCCTCGAATCCAGCTGTCCAGATGTTCGTCACGATAACCACCGCATCGACACCGTCGATAGCGGATCGGAGTGTCGCTTTCTCGTTCAGATCACCTCGCCTGACGTCCACACCGCGTTCTGCGAGTGCCTGTGCTGGCTCGCTGTCTGGCGTTCGTGTGAGGCCACGGACGGTGAACTCCCTCTCAGCTGCGAGGAGGTGATCGATCGTGACACCGCCCTGATTTCCCGTCGCGCCGACCACCAGTACGGTCTTTTCGGTGGTTTCTGCGGTATCCGCTGTCGTTTCTACCATGTGTCTCAGCTTCCCTGGCCGAAATGGCCACGGCGAGGAAATCGCCCCGACGCGAATTATAACTTTTGTGATAGTAGTGTAAGTCGGTTATGGCTGTCCAAGGAAGTAACATCTCGTAACCAGGGACCGCCGATCAGTGTGAGCTACTCGGGTAGTTCGACGGCAGGCATCTCCGCAGCGGTGTGTTCGAACGCCCATTCCTCGAATTCGTCGAAAACACCGGTAAGCGATTCTCCTCGTTTCGTCAGGTCGTAGTACGTGGCGATCGGCCGGTCCTCCAAACGACGGGTAACGAGGTCCTGGTCCTCCAAGTTCTCCAGCACGCGTGAAAGGGTCGCCGAGTCGGCCGTCGTCGTTTCCTGGAGCTCACTGAATCGTTGTTCTCCGTACAGGTGGAGGCTCCTGAGTACGGTGAGTCGCCACTTGGAGCCGACTATCTCGAACGCCCGGGCAACCGGACATACTTCGAATACGTCATCGTCGGGATCGGGTTTTGGCGGGAGGTCGTCGCAAGCCATATTGTTATGTGTTACCACTCCACTCGACAAAAAGCTAGCCCGTGTCTCCGCCAGAGACCAATTAGGTGGTCCTCGAACAAGCAGAGATTGATTTTCTCAACGGAGGCCGGTTTGGCTGTACGCGAACCCTGGTTACGCACTCCCTTGCGTTCGACAATCGAACGAAAGCATGACGGGAACACCACCGCTCAAAGGACGTGAAAACGCGGCTAGCAGCGCTATATCCCGTCACAGTCTTGCGGATTCGGGTCGTTCGAAAATATATGGGTGCTGCAGGATCCGGTTCGGCTGTCGAACGGATCGACCTTTCAGGCGTGAGACGGCTAATATCAACGTTTTCCACATGCACCGAAAGACACAGTATTCTGTACACACATAGTTTCCTGTATGCCGAGTATCACGGTCAACGTAGACGACGACCTCAAAGAGCGGATGGAAAAGCATCCCGAAATCAACTGGAGTGAGGTCACACGACAGGCCATCGAAGAGAAAATCGAGGCGCTCGAAGTAATGGACGAACTCACCAGCGAGAGCACTCTCACCGAACGCGACGTGCAAGAGATCGCCGACAAGATCAACGAGAGTGGACGCAAGCGCGTTGACGAGGAATCGGCGTAGACACGACGAATGAAGCTGGTCATCGACGCAAACGTCGTCATCTCCGCACTTGTCGCCGATTCAAAAACGCGTGAACTCATCGTCACACTCGAACCTGACCTCCTGACGCCTGCGTTCGTCTACGACGAAATCGAGAACTACGAGGACCTGATCGTAGAGAAGTCCGGGATGGAACAAGACCGGGTGACACAGTTCATCGACCTCCTGTTCCAGTACGTCGAGGTGGTCCCTGCCGACGATTTCTATCCGGCTATCGAGAAAGCAAACGCAGCAATCGGCGACACTGACCCCGACGATGTACTCTACCTGGCGTGTGCGATCGCCAGCGACGCAGCCGTCTGGAGTGACGATTCCGACTTCGACGAACAAGACCTCGTTGAGACGTACTCGACGAGTGGCGTGATCGAGTCGTTCGATACGCGGTAACTCAACGTGAGTTTGATTTTCTCTCTGGTGGCCAGTTTACCTGTGTGCGAACCCTTAGGAACAGCGGGAATGATGGGCGCTGCAGGGCCTAACCGCCCCAATAATCGATACCTCCGTCGGTTCGTGTTGGGTGTTAGTCATCGTCAATGAACTCCCATCGGCGATCTGCCTTCTCGCGCTCGTTCGCTCGGTCGTAGTGCTTGTCGAGAATCTCCTCGGAACAGTCGAGTCGGTCGGCGACCACGCCGCGCGGCACGCCGTCGTTCCGGTACTTCGTCACTCGCCCCTTCCGGACGTCGTGGGGTGAGCGGGCGGACGGGCACGCGCTCATTCCGTCGAATCGCGCGTGTTCGCAGGTTTCCGGGTCCTCGTCGTGTGGGCAACCTTCTCCGACCTTGCACGGTCGCGTCCACCGATAGAACGCGTTCCTGATACAGGTCGGTGAGAGTCGGCCCTGTTGGGTCGTCACGAGCGGGGTACGGCCGTTCTCGTCGGTCGCTTCGATACGTGGTCCGCCGATGTAATCGCGCAGCACGCGGGCGACGCGCCGACTGATACGGTTGTATCGCTCCCCCTGCTCGTTGTTCTTGAGCGGGGTTCCGGTGTCGGGCCGGTGGCGGTATCGCAGACCTGGCTCGTCGCCCTCCAGGTCGACATCGCCGAGGTCGAGCGCGCGGACCGCACCGAGTCGCGCCCCGGTGTGCCAGACCAGGACCCAGATGACGTGATCTCGACTCGCGTACTCGTAGCTACTCAGGTAGTCGAGGATGGGCGAGACGCGGTCGGGCGGAAGCCACGAATCGGACACCTGCTCGTTCCGGCTCAGAGACGGTAGCTGGACCTTCTCGTAGAGGTCTTCGGGAACGGCCTCGATGGAGGCACAGGTCCGCAGGAACGACCGAACCGTCGACAGGGCCGTGTGGAGGGTCCGCGCCGCGATCTCGTCTTTGCCCCGCGAGTAGCCACCGTTCCGACGCCACCGTCGAAACTCGTAGATATCTCGACCGCTCACCTCGTCCATCGAGTCGATAGCGCCCTCTTCGCGGCACCACTCGACCCAGGCCCGGAGGTGGCTGCGGTGGCCCGTCTCCGTCCAGTCCGCAGCTGTGTCCTGCAGCCCATCGAGGTGCAGCTCGACCGCCTCCTTCGGCGGGATGGAAACCAGATCGTCGTCGCTCATGCTGGTTCCTCCGCGTAGTCGAGGTCGCGGTCGTAGGGACCGACGGGCGTCAGCAGTCGCACCTCGTCGCGTGCGTAGAGGTCGTCGTCTTTCTGGTCGAGGAGGTCGTTGAACACTCCGTCCACTCCCTCGGTGCGAGCGCAGGTCGCACACCAGAAGTGGTGGTTCGTGGGCTCCCAGTCGCGGTGACCGCGGGGACAGGTGAATCGCCAGCGATCGTTTTCGTCTTCAATTCGGACGGTCTTCTTGTCGCTTTCCGACATTGCCAACCGGCACTGAATGTCGGGGACGTAAAAGGGGAAATCCACGGACGCACGGTGAAAGTGAAAGTAAAACGATTCGGCCCCCGTCCCGGCAATATCGGCTATATCGCCGGTGAAAGTGAAACTGGGTATCGGGCGGTTCGTCGTGCCACCTGACTTTTGATGGCGTGCCTTCGTGCTGGTCATGTGTTCGCTCACAGAGCGGACCCGGCCGGCGTGTAGGGGCGTCGGCTGACGACTCTTTCTCGTGGGAGCTACGCTCGCCAGTCCGGTGTGGCGCTCTTGACCCGACTGTTGAACCAACCTCACTTAAAGACTAACGTTCGTTAATCTATAGTATAACGTATGGTGTGCGGCACACTCACCTCCGGTGGAACTATGGAACCATCGTGTGAGTACAGTCTATGCGACGTCCGAGGGTTTCGTGGATGACACAAGCGGACGATCGTCTCCTTGAGACTCTCGAAGAATCCGGCCTGATACTCTCTCCACGCATCCTTGCGGTGAACACTGACTATTCTCGTCATTACGTCAGTGAGCGACTGGCGAAAATGTTGGATGCAAAATTAGTTGAAAGGGTTGACAACGGGCTCTATCGAATCACTGAGAAAGGGCGAAATTACCTTTCTGGCAACCTTGAACCTCAAGATATTCGAATAGAAGATGAAGAATAGATGTTGAGTTGATTATTCTGTGGATAGGCGACGACGGATCCAAATTGAAGATAGCCGCAATCCACCACCGACAACCAGCAATAGGGAGGCTCCTAACGCAGCATACATCGCGGTGGTAGCGAGATTTTGTGAAGTAAATGGCAAGACGCTAAGCGATGGAAATACACCGAGTAGAAGGATCACCAGTACGAGGACCCCACCCAGTGTGAACATTCCAAGCCCGGTCAATAGCAAGGTCGAACTTGCCCGTTTGGCCGCAGAACTATACCAGATCAGATCTCGGAATCCTTCGGCGACTGGGAATGCAGGTTCTGATTCATCTAACCACCATACACGCCCTTGTCCGGCTGATTTCGAGTGAACCCGTTCTTGTGATTCGAGTTCATTGAGGCGTTTCCCAGTCCAATTCTGTGAGATAGTCAACTCTTCAGATATTTCCGCTGTTTTCAACACCTTCTCGTCTTTTCGACGGATCACGTTAAGAATCGTCTCATCGGTAACTGACTCACCCTCCTCTTTGCCAAGCTGACCTAAGATTGAGTTCATCTTCATCTCACCTGATTAGTGACCAGACTATCACATAAACCAATACTATTCCACCAACTATAGCGCCTGCGAGATACAGAAGCCCGAGCGCTTCCAAGTTGATTGGTCCGTTACTGTTCAGTTCTTGTGCTACTTTGAGCAGGACGATCCCTCCGAACGCCATTGCGAGGAGTGTACCGACCACCTCGCCAAGGTCATTGGACATGACGGTACGAGTCTGTGTTGAGAGTGGCGATAAACCGAAATTGTTGTTCTAGAACAATCAGACGAATTCGGGTGTCTGAATCGGATTTGCCGGCACTTCGCATACACTAAGTCCGGTTGTTCGGTTAACCGGACCGTCGATTTAGTAATCAATATCCGATGGGAACAAGGGAAAAAGGAGGATCGAAGCGGTTCGTGCTATATAGTGTACAATCACACTCTTGGTGTTACCAAATAATATATCACTGAAATTATAATCGCAGATGGGTGACGAAAAGAAAGATCGCCCCACTGTTCTTATTCTTCGTCTGGGAAGTCTGCCCACGTTCCAGAGTCCGGGTAGTAGTGAAGCGTCCCACCAGGATAGTTCCCAGTCTCGTGATCAACGGGATCGCTGGGCGAAGAGTGAATTCCTGCTTCTATCCCGCGTTCAAGATCCTCTATCATCTCCTCATAATCTATGGTATCGTCTTCCATAGCACAATGGTGTTGGAATTCTAACCACTTAACCGTAGTTCAAGGATACGAACCATAGTTGGGATATTTCCTGAATTACGGTTAGATTCACTTTGCGGGTTACTCAACATCATCACACCATTGAACCTAGAACCGCTTGCGTAAGGAGGTAGAACTGTCTGTTGCCGGGCTCGAGGATATTTCCTATAGCGTGCTGACGGAGAAGCCTCACTTGATGAGCGTCGTATTGATACCTAGATGGTTGAACCCGACAACCGTCGCGATCTGTGCGCCTGTCTTTACCTATTTTGACGACCAAAGCTCCGGTGAGTTCCCGTATTTGATACGCACCCTCTATTCAGTACACCAGCAGAAAATCGGCTCTGATTAAACAGTCAAAAACCAAAATCATTCTAAATTGATGTCTGTCTTAATTTCCGTCTTGATCTCGTAGGTTCCCGGAATCGTCAGTGTTTCCGCGATTTCCTTCTTTTGACGGGCTGTCAGGTCTTCTCGAGTTAGTACCTCGCGAATACGCATGTCTATCCGTTGGGAGAAATCTGCCGACCGTAAGAGCGCCTTGGTCTTGTTGCACTCCCAGAACTCGGCGGCCTGCTTGATGGTGTCACTTCGATGCGCGTGCTTGCCGTCTTCACGGATTCGCATACTCACCGCTCGTGAACACGAGGCCAAAAAACAGGCCTGAGCGAGTAACTGGGAGCCCTACTATTCTTAAAGACCGCCGCGGCCCACAGCCCAGAGCGCTCGATCTCCTCCGGTATGCCCTCTCCGGACTCCGAATATGCACACGGCCAGATTGCCCTCGTGTGCATATCGGGAGAATCGTTTCTCTCGACGCGCGACCGGTGGGGTATGAAGATAGAGTATCCGAGATCGAGTTCTCCACCGCGTTCTCTCGCAGCTGGCATACCTGAAGGTCGGGGCTGATACGAAGGCCGGGAATACGGAGGGGAAGTGACGCTTACGCGTCGGGGCCGGTGATGTCTTCCTGCAGCGTGAACGACTCGTCGTTGTTCGGGTCGTTGTAGACGATGGTGAGATCGAAGTCGCTGGATACTCCGATCGTTGCCTGATCGCCGGCAGTTAGATCACTTGAGGCAGCCCCACTAGTGGCGTAGTTGTCCCAACTCTGTCCAAGAGTACTGCCTGAACCTGCGCTACCTGTAATCTCGATATTCTGGTATTCGACTGATTCACCGACGTTATCCACTGTGATCGTCAGCACGCCGTTGCTCCCGGCATTCGCGTCGTAGTCCGTCGAGAAGCTGACCGACGGAGCAGTCGTCTGATTCGAGTCACCGAGGCCGATGACGAACGATGCGATGACGGCCGCGAGGATCACCGTGATCGCGACCATGAGGATGACGCCGATGACCGGCGACACCGCATCGTCGTCGCGAAGGAGGGATTTCAGTTCCATTGTGTACCTGCACCCATGCGGATGCTATTCTCCAAAAATGAGGACAGTCCAATAAAGGGGAGCTTATGTTCAAATGACCTATCGTCTCAAGATGTGCCTATTTCGTTCAATTACTGCTTGAAGACGAATATAAACAGTCTCGCGCCCCATCTCGAACTGGGAAAATCCCGGTGGGCGACCGGGGACCACTGCGAACACACGTTTCGGTGCGGGTTGTAGACTACTCAGGGCGGTGGTGGCCAGCCTACCCACAGAGCCCGCGGCACCGGCAGTGGCATACGGTAGTGAGTTTCCTTTCGACAAATAACAATTGGAGCGTTTTCAGGTTCGGAAAACACCCGCTGGCTCATTCCGGCGACCTGACTTTTACCGGACCGCGCGAGCCTGTCGGGCGTCCGCCTGTCTGTGGCGGGCGTTTCACTATGGCACGCAGAAAACTCGACGCACTCGACAGTGCAGTCGGCACGGGCTACGCGTGGGCCAGTGCCGCGACCACCGGTATCGGCAACGTCTCGCTGTTCAACATCGAGCTGCGGGACACCCTCATGAGCTTCGGCGCGACCGAGATCACCATCGGCTTCGTCGTCGCGATCTCCGCGCTCCTGTTCGCGTGGGCGACCAACGACCACGACCTCGGCCAGATGGACCAGCGCCAGATCATGCTCGTCATGGGCACCGCCTTCGTCCTGGTCTTCACCAACTTCGTTCCTGGAGCTGCGGAGGCAGTCGCGAACAATCAGATTCTCGCGGTCATCGTGGTGACCGTCGAGGCAGCCGGCTACGGCTACATCGCCTGGTGGGCCTAACATGGGCCGGCACTCGTTCGGGCGGCAACTGCTCGCGCTCTCGCTGGCGCTGCTGCTCGTCTCCGGCGGCCTCGCCGTCGCCGTCCAGACTGGCATGGTCGAACAAGACGACGCCGGCGTCGGCACCGCCGAGGCGGGGTTCGTCTCGGACACCTTCGGCGGCGTCGCGAACATCGCGACCGCGGCCGCCACCGGCCTGAATGGCTTCGCCGTCGGCCTGTTCACAGCCGGCGGTGACGTGGCCGAGCAAGAGGAAGCGCTGCAACAGAAGATCGACCTGTTCCAGCTCGCCGCCACGCAGAAGGAGAACTCCGGTATCATCCGCACCCAAGCGCGCAACAGTCTCCAGGGCAGCGACACGCTCCTGAAGATGGAAGCGATGAACGCGCTCACTCGCGCGGCCAAGAACGACACCTCGCTGTCGGACGCGAACGCCCGCATCACCGAGCGCATCGACAACCGGACGACGGTCAAGGAGATCAACGTCTTCAACGCGTGGAGTGCTGCCGCGACGAATGCCAAATACATCGAGAACGTCAGCGACAACTCCAGCGGGATTAGTGAGTCGTTCGCTGACCCCGCTTACTCCGTGTCCATCCCCGAGGACTACTCGGGTTCGAAGTGGTCTTCAGCCTCAACCGTCCAATTCGCGGACCACCTGTCAGACTGGACTCGGAACGTCACTCTTGCGAACGGCTCTGATGCCACAGTCTCCATGATCCCGTTCACCGTGACTGAGGGCTGGAACCCGCAAACCTCGCAGATGGACCCAGGCGACTACTCCGGGACAACCGGCGAGAGCGAAACCGTCTGGATCGGTCCCGGTCAATCCGAACAGACGACCACGTTCACCGCCACGTTCTACGGGAGTGAATACACCCAGACAGTCACTCTGGACTATCAGGATTATGTCGTCACTCGCAACGAATCAACGACCGCCGACGACTATCTCACCCAGTCCGGCGATCTCCGGTTCGCCAACGCGACCAAGTACGGGAACGTGCTGGCCGACATCGACCAGCAGAACAACGAGGCGACCCAGGCGGTCACCGACCTCGCCGCCGCCGAGTACAGCGGGCTCCGCGACGGGTCTATCCCCATCAACGAGACCATCACGCCGTACTACGCGGACCACCTGTACTCGCTGGAAGGCAACGACTCGACGCCGTGGCTGTTGAACATGGAGGCGGCGATGGGCGCCGCGAACCCCGCCGACCTCGACACCATCACCACGATGGAGATCAACCACAGCGGCGAGCTTCTCCAGGGTATGCTCATGTCCGACGGCCTCCCCGAGAACGACACCTTCCACGTCGGCACCGAGTACGACCCGGCGAACCTGACCGGCAACCAGTTCGTCATCACCACCGACGGCGCGAAGGCCGTTCTCGACAACCCGTTCGTCATCGAGTCCATCGAAACGCCGAACGGCAACGTCTCGTCAGTCACCTACGAGAAACCCACCTACAACGTCACCAGCATCCAGGGCTTCCGCGAGTTCACCGACTACCTGATGGACAAGCGCGCCGAGTCCGAAGCCCGCGAGAAGCAAGCGGAGAGCAGCGGCGGCGCGCTGTTCGACTTCGGCGGTATCGGTGGCGTCGGCCTCGGGCTCGGGCTCGGCGGCCTCGGCGCGTTCCTCATGCTCGCCGCGGTCGTCCTGCTCGCGCTGTCGGCCTCTCCCGCCGGCAGCGCCGGGATGGTCCTTCGCGAGGTCAACCGACGCCGCAGAGACGACTAACACCCCATCATGCACCGATTTTTTCACATCTGCCTGGTAGTCGCGGCGTTCGCGCTCGTCGCCGGGACCGCCACGGCCGCGCCAGCACAGCTCGCCAACAACACGACCGCCCCGACCGCGACGATCTCGAGCTCGCCCACGGCGCCGACCGCCACGGCGACCGCAGCACCCATGCCCACAGCGACACCCTCGCCGACCGCGACGCCGGCGCCCACGCCCACGGCGACACCGGCCTCGACGTCATCGGCGCCGGACCGCCCGAACGGGACGGCTATCGACTCGGTGACCACGCTCAAGAGTTCGCGCTATTTCGACGGCCGGGGCGTCGTGACCGTGGTGATCCACTCCGAGATTCGCCAAGTCATCACCGTCAACGACGCCGGGACCTTCGCCGCTGGCGACAGCGGGCAGATACCTCGACGGGTCGTCGCGATGGAACCCGGTGAGACGGAGATGATCACCGTTCCGGTGACCGAGTTCGAGGGCTACGTCGGCATCGGAATCTCCACCGAAAACACGCTCTACGGCGTGACGCTCCAGGCACCGAGCGACGCGCTGAACCTGCTCAAGCAGGCCAGCACGCTCAAAGCCTGGGTCGGCGGCATCACTATCGCGTTCATCTGGATCGTCGTCGCCGCCTGGTCCGAACTCAGAAGGGAAGGCGAATCGCCGGTGACTGCCTCATGACCGAGCCCGCCCGACAGCCGACGTTCGCCTCCAACTGGGACCGCCTCGCGTACCTCCTGGCGGCGTACAAGTTCCTCGTCACCGGGTTGATTCTTGGTGTCTCCGGCCTGCTCCTGTACGTCTCGCCGGAGCTACCCGACCCGCCCGAGTGGGGCAAGGCCTACGTCGTCGCGTGGCTCCTGTTCGCGATTCCGTGCTACGTCGCCGGCCTGTTCATCGTCCGTTGGCTCCGAAAGCGGCGGTGGCACACCGTCTTTCACATCAACTCGGTCACCGACGAGCGCGAGAAGTACCTCGTCCCGCCGTCGGTCTGGGACGAGAAGACGGTCGACGGACCAGCGCCGTTCCCCGTCAACGACAGCGACGACTACGAGGTACGCGAGTTCGAGTGGCTCGAAGATATCGAGGAACTCCGGGTTCGCGGGACCTGGATGTCCGCGGCGAAGGACTCCGAACTCGTCACCTCTCGGCACCACATGCGCCGGATCCACAACGGCCTCCTGGAGAAAGCCGAGAAGCTCGCCAAACTCCGGGGCGAGTGGTCCGAGAAGTCCATCGAGCAGCAAGAAAAACAGATCAACGCGACCGCCGAGGCTCGCGAGCGCGGGCAGATGATGGACGCCAGCGCGGTGAAATCCACCTGGGAAGACATGCGCGGGCGCCTCGACGACACCGACGATCTCCTTCCCGCCGACACCCGCGACCTCGCGCACGACGAGCGCGAACAGGCACGGACGAACGGCCACCAGGAGGGTTCAGACCATGAGTGACGACGCCGACGTGTACACGCCAGCACAGTATCGCGAGCACCAGGACGGCTACGGCGTCCGCGACCCGGACGCCGCGGCACACACCGGTATCGTCCGCGACGAACAGGTGAGTCGATTCCTGGCGGTTCAATCGATTCACTACGACCCCGAACAGTGCGAGCGGCCCGACGAGATGCCAGGCCGCGCGGCCGACCTGGATGAAACACAGCGAATCCGTCGCGTCGCCGCGACCGAGACGGGCCGGGAAGCCCTCGAACACGGCGATATGGCGACGCTCAAGCACCTCACTGGGGACCAGAACCAGCGCGCGGATATCTCCGGAATCCGCGCCATTGGCGAACTCGATGCGATGCTCACCCACCCCGCGCCGGTCATCGTCGTTTTGGGCGAGATGGGCATGGGAAAGACGGATTTCTCTGGGCTTCTGGGCCAGCGCAAAGTGGCCCTGAACGACGGGAAGACGCTCGTCGCCAGCAACATCAAGACGCTCAGAGAAACCGACGAGTGGACCGACCAGCAGGGCCAGCAGCGGAGCGGCTGGATATCTGACTTCCCCTCGTTCAAAGAGTGGATGGAACAGGACGGTGACCCCGTTCACAACCCGCAGACGAACAAGATATTCATCGGTGACGAGTTCTCTGTCTCGGCCGGTGGCGTCGGGAAACAGGGCTACCAGACCCAGACGAAACTCGCGAAGGCGATCTACCTTTGTCGCAAGTACGGCGTGATGCTCATCATAATCGCGCACGGCCCGCGCTCGGTCCACCCGCTCGCCTGGCGAGTCGGGACGATCGTCAAGAAGACCTCGAAAAAATCCGCCACCATCGCGGAGCGCGTGAAGCAAGACCGAATCGTGGGTGAAATCGCAGAAATCGATGGTATCCCGCCGACTGACTGGCGATTCGACACCGCCGACACCGCACCGTGGTCGTGGTCCCGATCCGCCGACAGTGACGACGAACCCGAACCCGACGAAGTGGCCCGGAACATCGCCATCTGGACCGTCCGCGAGTGCAAGCATGACGGCCTCAGCCACCGCGAAACGGCGCAGTACGTCCCCTTCGGGAAGGACTGGGTTGGCGACCGGTGGACGGAAATCCAGGACGGACAGCACCGGGCGGCTATCGACACCGTGGAGGAACTAACCGCATGACTGCGTTCGGGTGTCTGACTGTCGGCGTCTGTCGACCCCCGTTTAGCCCATACGACGCGCGCCCGCTCCAGAGGGAGGGGACGCGACCGATGGGCCGGCCGCGCGCAGCGAGCGGAGGAGTCGATATATATGACGCGCGACAGACGCGTGGCGGTTCACCAGGTGAGCGATGACCGGGAATCGAAGCCACCGCGCGAATCACTACGGCACCCTCTGCGAGCGGAAGATGGCCGAGAAGTACGGCCTCGATCTCGACCGGAGCAGCTGGCACGACGCGAAGCGGGCGGACGGAACGCCGGTCGAAATCAAGAGTACGATGCGCGAACACGCGGACGGGCAGCCGGGGAACTTCAAGCTATACGAGGAGTATCACGACCGGCTTCGAGCGGCGAACGGGTGGTACGTCTTCGCCGTCTACAGAGTCCGTGGTCGGGGCGTCACCGTCCTGAAGACGGAGATGCGCCACTCGTCGCGACTGCCGCTTTTGACCTGGCACGGCGGCGGGGACCACCGGGGTAGTCAACAGGCCAAGGTAGGAATCTCTGATATCTTTTGAAACAAATGATGAGTGTCTGTGTCATTAATTGTATGATAGAACAAACACCCTACTAAAACAGGGACGACAATCGGGAAAGCATGATCGCTTTCACAATATTACTGACGACATTCATTAATTCATACTTTGCAAATATGACCGTTCCAATAATGGCCGTAACGGTTGCCGGGATAGATAATAGAGCCAATAGAACAATAGAAACTGCAATGTAGGCTGTGGTAATAATCAGCAAAGCTGCTGCAATGATTGGTAATACTGGCATAGCAAAATATATGATAACAATAGAACAAATAATGTTCTCGAATAATGAGGGTTCATCGAGGTCGTGCCTCTCTTCATAATCCTCAATTATTTCATCAGTGGACTTGGATAATGATGCTTCGCTTTTTTCGACTTTTTCAAGTTCAGACAATCTCTGCCCAAAGTTTGACAACCGAATTTCCTCAGCGTTGTTGGTAGAGAATATTTGATCAACAAATACTGGTTGAAAGTCATCACTATTTTCGACTGAATATTTACTTATCCACCCATAGATCATCAGAAAAACTGGGAGGAGAGCGTTGTAAAAATAAAAACCTAAAAATATATCCGAAATATCAACAAAGTCTTTGAAAAACCTAAATGGGTCTCTCTCAACCATTGCTAACAATAGACTAATCTAACTCCAGGACATTATATATTCCGCTGATATAGTGAATCCTCAATTAAAATTCTGAACACTTTGGGATATTGTGACTGGATAGTGAAAACAGGGCCAATAAAATGGCGGGCGGTGTATTTTGATTGAGTGGCCTTAGCCACACCCCTAAGTGGAAACGCGGCCCCCCGGGCCGGGTTTCCGCTCGGGCGGTGGTCGAGGCGACCGAGCCCACAGCCCACGGCGACCGGCTCGACCGCGCCGATCTCCGTCGTCACTCCGGACTGAACCCCGCAAGCACCTCGAAAACACCCGGAAAATACCGCCTTCGAGAGCGTCGCCACTACCCGCGAACCGGGACGCTCCCGGCCCGCGGGCGACCGACCGCTACGCGAGCAGCCGCCAGGCGTCCATCCGACGGACGCCGCCCCCTGGGCGTCGCCACTCGACGCGCGCCTGGCGGAACCGCGCAGCCTCTTGCTTCGCGTCGGTCCACATCTCGAAGGCCGTCTTCGCCAGGTACGCGGGCTCGGGGTCCGCGTCCGGGTCCAGCTCGCCGAAGCGGAGTTTCATCCGCGCCCCTCGCTTGTCGGTCACATCGATGTTGTACTTCGCGCAGAACGCCAGGAACGCCGACGTGCGTTCGTCCAGGCCGCGCTCGGCGGCTTCCAGAGCCTTCGCGCCGGCCGCGGCGGCGTCTCTGACCGCTTCCTCGGCGCGCTGCACGGCGTCGTGAACTAACTCGGAGATGTACGTCGACCGGAGCGAGACGCTCCCGTACTCGCGTTCAACGAGGTCGTCAATCCGCCGGAGCGCGTCGCGCACGCTGTCGACGTGGCGGTCGTGCGCCTCGGCGATATCGGCCGGCGACACCTCGCCGCCGTCGGTGACGAGCGTCTCCAGTGATTCCCACTCGACCGGCGAGAGACCGTCCTTCAGGTGCTTGATGACGACCGACTCCTGTTCGTGGTGGATGTGCGCCAGGTCCAGCGTCGGCGGCTCCTCGAAGCCGTCGGCGGGGTCCGCGTCGAAGTACGCATCTTCGACGAACGGCCCACGCCCATGCTCGGGCGCCACGTCGAGATCGGCGTCGATGAGGACGGCGTGAAGCACCCGGTCTAACTCGCGTTCGAGCTGTTCGAGCGCCTCCTGGTCGGCGCCGAGCGTGTCGTCCCACCGACTCACCTGGTAGGAGACGCCGACCTTCGGGTGCGCGAGCGGGTCGTCATCGTCGCGCTCGTACGCTTCGCGGGCGTAGTAGTGCTTCACCTCCACGGGCAACTCGTGACTCGGGAACGCCTCTCGAACGCGCTCAGGGCCGAGAGTGACCGTGTGATAGTAGCCCGGCAGGGCTCGGCCGTGTTCGTCCTCGTCGTTCTGGACGATCTTCCGATAGCCCGAGCGGTCGTTCTCCAGGAGGTGACCCATCGACGCGACTGGTCCTTTTCGCGCGTGGACTGGACCGCTCGCGTCCTTGTGAACCCGGACGTACCGCTCGGCGTCCTGGGTGTTCGAGAACTCCAGCGGATCCTCGAAATACCGCATCGAGATCCCAACCGCCTCGGCCGCTCGCTGCAGGAGCGTCGAGTACCGAAACGCGTTGATGTTGCTCCCCTGGATTCGGACGTTCATGCCCTCGACCAGCGCGTCGGGCACGTCCATCTCGAAGCGCGTGCCGTCGTCGCTCTCGACTTTCATCCCCTGCCAGCGCGGCGCGAGGTGGGCGTTGAACGACTGCTCGCCGACCGGGTCCTCGTCGGACACTCGCGAGACGTGAAAGCGGAACTCACGAATCTCGTCCAGGCGGAACTCCGTGCCTGTGGGCGTGGTTGGGCCGGGATGAACGATACCCGAATCTTGATAGTAGAGCTTCACCAACCACGATTCACCGGCAACCTCGAAGCGGGCGCGCTGGCTTCCACCGCCGGCTTTGACCTGCGAATCCGCCGCGAAGTACGGTGCCAAGCCGTCGTCTGCGAACAAGAGGTTCGCCGCGTACTCGTGCCAGGCCGGCTCGATGGCTCGCACGAGTCAGTCACCCCGTTCGGCTTCAGCGACGGCGCGCTGGACCCGCGCCTCGCTGGCTTCTACCGGCTGATTCCCGCCCCAGTCCCAACGGACCCGTTCGCTGTTTTCTACGTCGTACAGTCGGGAAGCACGGACGAACGTCACGCCGCTTCACCTCCGTCGAGGCGGCGACAAGCCCGGCGCAGAAGGTTCCCGACCGTGCCGGCCGAACGCCCGGTCTTGCGGGCGTACTCGCGCATCCCGTAGCCGTCCTGGACGACCGCCTCGTACACCTCCCGCTGGGCGTCTGAGAGTGTCGACAGGTCTTCCTCGTACTCGAAAAGCGAGGACTGATAGGTCACTGCGGACCCCTCCCGCAACACCGCAGGGTCGCCAGCGGCGTCCGCCAGGTCGTCTCGCAGTCGGGGCAGTCCGCTCCGCCCCCGATCTCCTCGTGGACCCGGTCGCTCATCGCCAGTCCCTCCCGAAACACTCCGGGTTCCCGCAGAGGTCGTAGGTCGGGTAGGCCGCGACGGGAACGTCGGTGAACTCCGCCTCGTCGCGATACTCGCCTTCGGGACAGGCCGGCCGTGGCTCGTCGGCTTCAGGGTCCAGCCGGTGAAGTGTGTCAGCGAACTGTGAACGGTTCCGGACCCCCGTCTCGGGTACTTCGAACTCTTCCGAGACGGCCCGGCTCATGGCGCACCTCCTTCAACCGCACCCCGTGGTTTGTTGCGACCAATCGCCGGACGGCGCGGACCCGCGGTTTGCCGCAACCTTGTAACAGTCTGAGAGGGGGTGTCAGATTTTCGCGTACGGCCCGAAACCGACGGTGAGAGACGGTCTATCGGCTGTCCGGTATTGTATCCGAATCGGGTGGTGAGAAAGTGGGCGCTGCAGGATTTGAACCCGCGACAGCTTGGTCCGAAGCCAAGCACTCTGTCCAAACTGAGCTAAGCGCCCTACACTCACTCATAGGCCGGTGTTCGTGTTTAAATTCCCCGATCCGTCGCTGTGTCCGATGACTGGTATCGGTAGTACGTCTCCGAACGAGGACAGTCGCCAGACAAACCCGCAACCGGGATCGGCCCCGTCCTCCGTCGAACACCGACCCGGAAACAATCTCGGGGCTGACGTGTCCAGCGGAGCATAAAAAAGATTTTAAAAAGTAGAAGGTCGTAACGAACAGTACTGAACGGACTCGGGAGGGTTCGTCGGGAAACGACGGTGACTCTGGAACGAATGTACGACCTGGGCCCCGACTTCGACGACGCCACGCTGGCTCCCGGAACGAACGTTCTCGTCTCCGGACCGCCGCTCTCCGGCAAGCGCCGGCTGGCGCTGGAACTGCTGGCCCACGGCTCGGCGCAGGGCGAGGGAGCGATCGTCGTTACTACGCGCGACAGCGCGAGTCGCGTCCTCGCGGACTACGAGCACCTCGTGACGGACCCCGAATCGGTCGACATCGGGATTGTCGACTGCGTCACCAAACACCAGGGTCGGTCGGTCCGGGACACCGACGTGGTGAAATACGCCGCCTCGCCGGAGGACATGACCCGCATGGGGATCAAGTTCTCCGAGTTCGTCGAGGAGTTCCGGCGCCAGCGCGGCCTCGAGAACATCCGCGTGATGGTCGACTCGCTGTCGACGCTGTTGATGTACTCCGACGTCCAGACCGTCTTCCGGTTCATGCACGTGTTCACCAGTCGCATCGAGAACGCCGACGCGCTCGGCCTGCACGTCATCGAGTCGACCGCGCACGACGACGAGACGATGAACACGCTCAAACAGCTGTTCGACGGCGTCATCGACGTGAGCGACGACGGCTTCTCGGCGACGCTCCCGAGCGTGGACCCGGCGGACTGACTGCTCTCACGACCGTCGCGCCAGCAGCCTTTTGGCCGCGCCGCGCCTCCCTTCGCGCATGCCAGTCACTGCCGACGACGCACTCCGCGAGATCCTCGAACTGGACACGATCGCGGTCGTCGGGTGTTCGACCTCGCCCGGCAAGGCCGCTCACGACATTCCGAAGTACATGCTCGAGCACGGCTACGACGTCATCCCCGTCAATCCCTACGCGGACGAGATATTCGGCCGTGAGGCGTACGACTCGCTCGCCGAGGTCGAAGAGACCGTCGACATCGTGGACGTGTTCCGACCGAGCGAGGAAGTCCCCGGGATCGTCGACGAGGCCGTCGCGCGCGACGACGTTCAGGTCGTCTGGCTCCAGCTGGGTATCACGCACGACGAGGCCGGCGAGCGCGTCGAGGCGGCCGGCAAGCGGTTCGTCCAGGACCGCTGTCTGAAGGTCGAACACGGCCGACTGCTCGGCTGACTCGCCGGTCTGCGACAGGCCCGTCGATCTGCGGCAGGTCCGTCGGTCGTGTCAGTTCGTCGCACTGCCGGTGTTTCCGTCGCCGGAGCTTCCGTCACCGCCGCTTCCGCCGCTTCCGCCGCTTCCGTCCCCCGCGCCGTCGCTCCCGCCGGTTTCTCCGTCCGCCTCGGCACGGGCGGCTTCGACTTCGGCGACGACGCCCTCGACGTCGACGCCCTGGTCTTCGGCGAGGGCCTCGACGATGGCGCGCTGTTCGGCGAGTTCGCGGTCGATCGTCTCGATCTGGTCGCTGGTGTTCTCGACTCGTTCGCGGAGGTCCTGCAGCTGTTCGATCAGTTCGTTCATCCGCGCGTAGAGTTTTTCGGCCGTGTTCGAGAGTTTCTTGAGCTTCTTCGCGGTGTCGCCGAAGGCCATACCCGCGGGTTCTCGCTCGCGGATTGTGCCTGTTTCGGCTCGGGTTCGAGAAACGACTCGCCCACCAGCGGTCGGCGGCGAGGCCGCAAACGTGGCCGTTATACCGGGGGCGGCCACAGGCTCGGGTATGCAGAGAGTGCGTCTCGCGCCGCTCGTGGCGATCGCCGGCTGCCTGCTCGTCGGCGTCGTCCTCGCGGTACCGTATCTGTTCTTCGAGACGGCGCCGGGGACGACGGTCGACCTCTACTACGGCTCGGGCGCGGTGAACCCGCTCGTCGGCGGCGCGCTCGCGCTCGTCGCGACGATCATCCTCGCCGCCGGCCGCGAGGAGCGCACCGACCCGCTGCTGGCCGCCGGCGTCGGCCTCGCGCTTGGCGTGTTCGTCTTCCTCATCGCGCTCGCGTGGGCGCTGACGGTCCCCGACGACGTCTACGTCGGCATTTCGACCTCGGATCTGGGAAAACAGCACCGCTGGTTCGTCGCGCTCGTCGCGCTCGCGCCGCCGGCGGCCTCCGCCTGGTGGGCCCGGACGCTCGGCGTGCTGTGAGGCGCTCGGTCCGTTCGCGCTCTCCCCGTCCGGCGACCGCCGGTCGGGGCGGTCCGAAAGGCCCTTATGCGGGACGGCGGTACGGTCGTCGTGGACTAGACCGGGCAGCTAGGCCCTGCTCGTCACCCGCACTATGGCCTTCAGCGGGGGTCGAACACCGGGGGCGTCCGGACCGACGGGCGCGGGCCCCGCGAGCTAACGTGGAAGCCTCGTCCTTCGGGGACGGCGGTCCGCGGTACCGCGTCTGCAGGGACGCGCGGCCGCGGTTAACCGGCGGCACTCCGCCAGGCACGGAAGTGAGCAGCGGACCGTCGGACACCCGTCGCTCGAAGGGTTGCGGGGTGGAGGAGGCAAGCGGGACTCCCCGCGTGCGAACGTCCGGGCAACCCCGGCCGTCCGCCCATTCATTCCGATTTTCCACTCGCCAGCGACTGCGAACGTCGACCGATCACGAGTGATTTCGTCAGTGAAATTAGCAGTACTCCCAGAGAACACGGATTCGTCCGGGGGGCAGTACCGAACCGTCAGTAACAGCGGCAGCCTCCGGGACCGACGACTGTCAGTCGCCGGGGCAGTAACAGCCCTCGTCGGCCGCGGTGTCGCGGTCTTCGGACCCGCCGTCGGTGAGCGTCGTCTGCGCGCCGGTGCCGTCGGTCGGCAGGCCGACGCCCCGGCGAACCGTCCCGGCGCGGGACCGCACGGCGCGGACGCCCGAGCGGGCGATACCGGGGAGGTCCAGCGACTCGCTCCCGAGGACGACGAAGCCGGCGAAGATGACGAGGAACCCGGCCACGGCGAGCCCGGAGATGGTCTCGCCGAGCAGCGCCCAGCCGCCCAGCGTGGCGACCACCGGGACGACGTAGAAGACCAGGTTCGCCCTGATCGCGCCGGTCGCGTCGATGAGGTCGAAGTAGGCGATGTAGGCCGCGACGCCGGCGAAGATGCTCACGTACCCCAGCGCGAGGAGGGCCTCGGGCGTCCAGGCGACGCTCGCCGGCGACTCGCCGGCGGCGAGGCTCATGCCGTGCGTGAGCGCGGCCGCGACCGGCAGCCCCCACGCCGTCCGGACGGTGCTCGAGAGGTCGGCGTCGGCCCGCCGGATCAGGACGCTCCCGAGCGCGCCGGTGACGGCCGATCCGAGCAACAGCGCCTTCCCGACGACGCCGCCCGTGAAGAGGTTCGCCGGGTCGGGGCTGACCACGAGCGCGACGCCCGCGAGTCCGAGCGCCATCCCGACCGCGCCGCGCCGCGAGAGGCGCTCGTCGGAGACCAGCAGGACGGCGAAGACGGGCGTCAAGACGGGGTTGAGACTGGCGATGATCGAGGCGACGCCGCTGGTGACGTAGCCCTGTCCGGCGAAGATCAGGGCGTTCGTCAGTCCGATCGCGAGCCCGCCGGTCGCGAGGATCCCACCGAGGTCGCCGCGGGTCCGCGGCCGGACCTCGGTCCAGGGGTTGGTCAGCACGACGTACGCCAGCAGTGCGACCGCGGCGATATCGAAGCGCAACGCGACGAACAGCAGCGGCGGGAAGTACTCCAGGCCGGCCTTCGCCGCCACGAAGGTCCCGCCGAAGAAGACGCTCGCCGCGACGAAGAAGGCGACAGTCCGCCGTTCCATCTACTGTTCCGCCTCCGATTCGGTCGGCTCGTCGACGCCCGCGACGCCCGCCGAAGGGGCGCGTACAGCGGCGCTCCGCGAGCGCGGACCGGCGTCGAACGACGTGTCTGCGTGATAGCTCATCGTACACGATCGGAGGGTTCGGGGCCTTATAGGTCCGTTTAGAAAATTTTTCCCGGCGGGAAATCGCGGCGTCGGGCGCCGACGTTGCGAGCCCTGAAACGCTTGCACGGTGCGAAAACGGTTTCCCGACGCGGGACCGACCGCGGGTATGGTTCGGGAATCGGGCGGCGAGGACGCGGCCCGCGAAGATATCGAGGCGGCGCTCGAAGAGATCGAGTTCCTGGCGCTCTCGGCCAACCGGGTCGCGGTGTTGCGACTGCTCGCCGACGGCCCGCGCACGCGCTCCGACCTGGCGAGCGAGACGGGCGCCTCCCAGGCGACGCTCGGCCGGATCCTCGGCGACTTCGAGGAGCGGTCGTGGATCGAGCGCCGCGGCGGCGAGTACGCCGCGACCGCTACGGGTCGCCTCGTGGCTCGCGGGTTCGGTGACCTGCTCGACATCTTCGCGACCGAGCGCTCGCTCCGGGACATCGTGGCCTACCTCCCGGCCGACGAACTCACGTTCGACCTGCGCCAACTGGCCGACGCGACGGTCGTCACTCCGTCCGGCACCCGCCCGGACGCGCCGCTCCAGCGCCTGCTGGACATGGAGGGCGAGGCCGACGAGATCCGCGCCTTTTCCCACGCGTTCAACGACCGCAGCCTCTCGCTGACCGCGCGGCGCGTTCGGGAGGACGACCTGACGTTCCGGGGCGTCTTCTCGCAGGGGGCCATCGACGCCCTCGCCAGCGACGACGAACTCCGGCGGACGCTCGCCTCGATGCTCGACGCCGAGAACGCGTCCATCCGTGTTCACGCCGACGGCATCCCGCTGGCGGGCTCGGTCGTCGACGACGACGTACACCTGCTCGTCCGCGACGACGCCGGTGTCCTCCGGGCCTCGATCGACACCGACGACGCCGAAGTCCGCGAGTGGGCCGCGGAGACGTTCGACGCCTACTGGGAAGCCGCGACGCCGATCGACCGCGCGGACCTCCTGTCCTGAGCGGGCCGGCGCGGGGACTTCGCGAGAAAAGCGGCGACCGTCAGTCGTCCGTGGCCGGTTCGACGACGCCCTCGACGTTCGAGAGTTCGAGGCCGCCGTGGATGTCCCGCTGCGGGTAGGGGATGTTGATGCCGGCCTCGTCGAAGCGCTGCTTGACGGCGCTGACGTAGTCGGCGCGGGTCTTCACGAAGTCAGCACGGCTGGGGTCGGCGATCCAGAACCGCGACTGGAGGCCGACGTACGAGTCGGCGAGTTCCGTCAGCCGGACCGAGGGCTCGGGGTCGGCGAGGATGCCGTCGAGCTTCTCGGCCTCTTCGAGGATGATCTCGGTGGCCTGGTCGATGTCGTCCTCGTAGCCGATGCCGAAGACGAACTTCAGCCGCAACCGGTCGTAGGCGACCGGGTTCTTGATGACGCCGCCGGTGAGCTGCGAGTTCGGCACCGTCAGCAGTTCGTTGTCGAAGGTTCGCACCCGCGAGACGCGGAGGCTGATGTCCTCGACGACGCCGGCGTTGTCGTCCCACTCGATCCAGTCGCCGATGCGGAACGGCTTGTCCGTGAAGATGAAGACGCCGGCGACGAAGTTCGAGAGCACGTCCTGCATCGCGAAGCCGATGGCGAGCGTCGCGGCCGCGCCGATGGTGGCGAGCGCGACGAGGATGTTGCCGTAGCCCGCGAACGCGAACGCCGCCCCGATGGAGACGAAAATCAGCAGGATGGCGGTGAGTTTCCGCAGCGGCTTGCGCGCGTGCTCGTCGAGGTCGCGAGCTTTGAGAATGCGCGTGACGATCGGAAGCACCGTCGCTCGCGTGACGACGTAGAGGACGACGAACGCGAGGACGAAGGTGAGCGCCGCGCCGAGCGCGTCCGCGTACGCGGGGTCGAGCCCCAGGTTGTCCTCGAGCAGTTCGGCGATGGCGCCCGAGGACTGCAGCGGTCTCACGCCCGAGGACCCGAACGGGGCGAGTCCGCCGAGCGCGCCGCTCATCGCTCGAACACCGCCGTATGGCCGCGCGTCCGGACGACCTCGGCGTTCACCCGGTCGGCCAGGTCGTCGGCGAGTTCCTCGGTCGTCGTCCCGCCGCGGGACGCGCGGAGGAACTTCGCCTTCACGAAGTCGCGCTCGCCGAGCTGGTCGTTCAGTTCGTCGACCACCGGGTCGATGCCGTTCTTGCCGACCCAGACTGTCACGTCGAGTTCGTGGATCCGCTGGCGCCGCGCCGTGTCACTCATACCCCTTCATTGGAGTCGAGACGGTCAAAGCTTACGGGAACTGACGGTCGTCCGTCCCGCCGCAGACCACCGAGCGTCGCCGCGAGCGCGGCGCTCACTCGTAGGGGTAGCGGTCGTGTCCACCGCAGTCACACGTTATCACGACGTGGCCGTCCCGCGTCCGGACGCGGGCGTTCCGTCCCGGGACGAGGTAGGCGTCACACCGGTCGCAGGTGAAGCGGGTGAACTCGCGGGGCAGGGAGAGGCGGTTGCGCTCGGCGATGCGGCGCGCTCGCCGGACGTAGCGTCTGGCGCGGTCGTGGTCGCCGTCGACCGTCGCCTCGCGCGCGAGTTCCCGCAGGCGCTCGATGCGCTCGCGAGCGATCGATTCGGTGTCCATCGCCTCGCTCGTACTCCCGGCGTCCGGCAGGTATAGGTTACGCTCCGCCGGGCGTCATCGTGATCACTGTAGATCATTTCCGGACCGCGCCGACACCGGGAACGGCGCGTCCCGGTACATCGCTACGGTGATCACTATCAGTCGGTTCCGTCACCGGCCGATCGCTCGGCCGCGCGGTCGCTTCCGCCCGACGGGACGGCCGACGGACTGGCGACCCGTCGCCCGACGAGGAGGACGGCGACCCCGCAGACCACCAGTCCGCCGGCCGCCCCGAACGCCGCGAGGTACCCCCAGCCCGCGACGACGCCCCCGAGGACGCTCCCGACCGTGCCAGCGAGTCCGGCGAGCGCGCCGTAGACACCTAGCACTTCGCCCTTCGAGCCGTCCGGCGCCAGCGCCGTCAGGACCGTCGTGACGACGACGGCGATGACGGCCCAGGTGGCGCCGATGCCCGCGAAGACGACGGCCGCTAGCCCGAGCGTCGCCACCGCTCCCACCGCGGCGGCCGCTCCGGCGAGCAGGGCGACGGCGGGGAACAGCACCGCCCGCGCGCTCAGGCCGCCGACGAGGACGAGCGAGGGGTCGTAGCGGCTCGCGAGACGACCGGCGCCGACGTACAGGAGTACCGACCCGAGACTGGAGGCGAGATAGAGCCCGAAGACGGTGCCCGAGTCGAAGCCCGCCTCGTCGGTCAGAAAGAGCGGCAGCGGCGCGAAGAAGGTCGCGAAGCCAGTGAACGCGAGCGCGACTGCGACGTAGGTGGGTCCCAGCGCCGTCGACAGCCCCCCGACCAGCCGCCGGGGGTCCACAGTACGAAGCGACCAGTAGGTCCGACTCGGCCAGAACGGGAACGTCGCGCCGCGGACGTTGAACCGACGGGTGCGCGACAGCGCTCGGGCGATCCGCCGGGGCGAGCGCTCGCGGTCGGGTTCCGGCGGGAGGAGTCGGGCCGCCAGCGCCGCCGCGACGAGCGCGGCGACGCCGCAGGCCACGAAGAAGGTCCGGCGGGTCAGCAGGGGCGATCCGGTCCGCGCGCCCACCGTCGTCCACGCCAGCCCGCCGGCGAGGCCGCCGACCCAGCCCCACCCCTGGTAGGTGTTCAGGACGCCGAACCGCGTCGGCCACTCCCGCTCCGGCGCGCCGACGGTCACGAGCAGCGTCAGCACGGGCGCCGCGGCGGCCGCGGCCAGCCAGACCACGCCGTTGGCGGCGACCACGACGGCCGTCGAGTCGACGAGCGGGAGCGCGAGGAGGGTCGCGCCGACCGCGACGAGGGCGGCGACGACGTAGCCACGGCGCCGTCCCGTCCTGTCGGCGAGCCGGCCGACGACGAGCGCGCCCGGCACCGCGGCCAGCGCCGCGACGGCCGCGAGCGCGCCCAGCGCAACGGCGTCGCCGCCCAGCGAGACGACGTACAGCGGGACGAGCAGCGACGCCCCGCCCAGCGCCACGCTCCCCAGCGCCCACGCGTACAGCCAGCGGTCGTCGGTCACGGTCGAACGATCGGCGAGAACCGTCGTAAAGCCGGGTGGTACGCTCCGGCCCCACCCGAGCGGTCGCGTCAGGGTGGCCCGCACCCGATTTGCCGCGCACGCGGCCGAACCGACGGCCGGTCGAGAGATAGCAATCCATTAAGGGGCGCTCGATAAACGTACGGGGCATGACTCTCCCGCGGGTGGCGGCCTTCACGGACACCTACCTGCCGACGGTCAACGGTGTCACCTACACCGTCGAGACCTGGCGCGACCGCTGGGAGGCGCGCGGCGGCCGGATGGACGTGGTCTACCCCGACGGCGACCACGACCCCGCGCCGGGCGAACACCCCGTCGGGAGCCTCCCCTTTCCCTTCTACGAGGGCTTTCGCCTCGGCCTCCCGGGCGTGCCAGAGGCGGCCGAGGCCGCGGACGTGGTCCACGCGCACACCCCGTTCGGTCTCGGGCTCTCGGGCTATCGCCTCGCCAGCAAGCGCGACCTGCCGCTGGTCGCCTCGTATCACACTCCCACGAGCGAGTACGCCGAGTACGTCGCCTTCGCCGACGCGGTCGAGCGGGTCGTCCGCCGCGGCGCCGAGAGCTACGAGCGGTGGTTCCTCGACCGCGCGGACGTGGTCGTCGCGCCGAGCGAGCGCACCGCGACGCACATCCGCGAGACCGTCGGCCCCGACACCCCCGTCGAGGTCGTCTCGAACGGCGTCGACATCGACTTCTTCCGCCCCGTCGACACCGCGGCGTTCCGCGAGCGCCACGACCTGCCCGACGGCCCCATCGTGGGCTACACGGGTCGTCACGGCTACGAGAAGAACCTCGACGACATCGTGGCCGCGGCGCGCGAACTCGACGTGACGCTCGTCTTCGGCGGCGACGGCCCCGCCCGCGAGGACCTGATCGACGCCGCCCGCGACGCCGGCGTCGAGGCGCACTTCCTCGGCTTCCTCGACCGCGAGGAACTGCCCGCCTTCTACTCGGCCCTGGACGTCTTCGCGTTCCCGAGCCCGGTCGAGACGCAGGGGATCGCCGCGCTGGAGGCCAACGCCTGCGGGACGCCCGTGGCCGGCGTCGCCAGCGCGGCGCTCGCGGACACCATCGACCAGGGAGAGACGGGCTACAAGGCGCCGCCCGGCGACGTGGCCGCGTTCCGCGACGTCATCGAGCGCACGCTCGCCGAGCGCGACCGCCTGCGCGAGTACTGCCTCGACCGCCGCGAGTCCGTCAGCGTCGACCACTCCGTCGACCGTCTCGCCGAGGTGTACGAGGCGGTCCGCGACCCGGCGCGGCGGACGCTCTGAGCCGCGAACGTCGGCGGATCCGAGCGCGCGCGGCTCAGTCGCTGCGTTCGTACGCGACGACGTCGAGGTTCTCGTCGAGCGTCAGCGCGAGTTCCGCGCCGTCGAACGCGATGGTCGCGTCGACGCGCAACGGGTCCTCGTTCGCGACGGTCCCCGGCGTGTCGTACCACCAGTCGAACTCCCAGACCGGCGTCGCGTGGAGGTCGACGCCGTGGTCGTGGAAAAAGGAGACCACGGCGGGGTGGTCGAACAGGACCATCGAGACGACGCCCGACGACGAGGAACCGCACTCCCGGCAGGTGTAGACAACCTGGACGTGGTCCGCGAAGGCCTCGCTGTCACCGAACTGGTCACCCTCGACCGCGCGTTCGGTCCGACCGTTGCACAGGGGGCAGATCCCGCGATTCAATCGCTGGACCTCGGTGAGGAGGTGGTTGCTGACGGTCAGCGGGACCTCCGCGGGGTCGCAGCCGGCGACGAGGACCGGCGGCACCGACGCGTTCGTCACCGTCATCCCGCAGTCCTCGCAGGTGACGTTCGCGTAGGCGTCCTCGTAGTGGAGCGTGACGCTGCCGCCGCAGCTCGGACAGTCCGCCACGTCGAGCGGGCCGAACTCGGTGTCGGCGCCGGTGTAGACGCCCGAGACGGCCGCGCCGATGATCCGCTGGCCGGCGTAGGTGAGTTCGTAGCCCCCCTCGACCTTGCGGACGAACCGCGGCCGCAACTGGTCGAGGTGGTAGTTGAACTGCCCGGAGTCGTCGACGCCGGAGCGCCGTCGCAGCGCCGAGAAGCCGGTCGGCTCCTCGCCCTCGTTGCGCGCCTCCCACAGCGCCCGCAGGATGTCGAACCGCGTCTCGTTGGCGACGTGGCTGAACGCCTCTTCGGGGCTCCCGTCCCCGCCCACGGCGATCCCCTCGCCTCGCTCGTCAGCGTCCATGTGGCCGCCCACGAAAGGGAGATTCTTCAGCGTTCGGGCGGTGCGTAACCGACTCGGTGTCCCCGGCACCGACTCAGACCGTCCCCCAGAACCGACGCTCCGCCGTCCGCGGCGATTATCGGGCTCGTTCCAGCTCGACCTGTCGTTCGCGCAGCGCCGCCGCTCGCGTCTCCGCGTCCGGGTGCGAGTCGGGGAGGACGCGCGCCCGAACGTCGGTCCAGCGGTCGAGCGCGCGCTCGCCGTACCGTCGGTCCGCCTCGTCGTCCGCGGACTCTCCCTGCTCGTCCCCGTCGGCGGATTCGTCGTCAGCCTCGTCGATGGCGTAAGGCAACACGCACAGCTCCCGGACGCCGGTCGCGGACGTGACTCGGAGGTCCTCGTCGGGGCGCGCGTCGCCTGTCAGCGTCTCCAGCGCGTCGGCGAGCGCCGCGGGCGACCCCGCCACGGCCGCGCCGCCGGCGTCGGCCGCGAACTCGCGGACCCGGGAGAGCAGGCGGTAACAGGCCGCGCTCGCCAGCCGGATCGCGCCGACGACCGGCAGCGCCACGAGCGCGAACGCTATCAGCGCGAACTCGAACTGGCCGAAAAAGCCGCTGTCGTCGTCCTCGTCTCCGTCGTCGGCGAACAGCTGGCCGGCCAGCCCGGACCGCCGAAGCAGGTCGACGAGCCGCTCGTTGAACCGCGCCGTCACCGTCGGCAGGAACGCCGCCGCGGTCATCACGAACGAGTCGCCGTTTTTCAGGTGCGCGAGCTCGTGGCCGAGGACGGCGTCGAGACGGTCGCCGTCGAGCGTCTCCAGCAGACCCGTGGTCACGAACAGCGTCCGCTCGCCGGGCCGGCTGGCGACGAAGCTGTTCGGCGTCGGCGATTCGATCACGCGCACCGACGGCGGCGTCACGTCCGCGACCTGCGAGAGCCGCGCGACCCGCTCGTCGAGGGAGCGCTCGGCCGCGAGTTCGACCGCCCGGTCCGTGTCGGCGCCGTCTGCGCCGGTGCTCTCCCCGTCGTCGCTGTCCGCGTCGCCGCCGTCGCCGTCGAGTCCGTCAGTGTCGAGTCCGTCAGTGTCGAGTCCGTCGATCGGCCGGCCAGCGTCGGCCACGTCCCGCAGCGTCAGTCGGTAGCCGAACACCGACTGGACGACCAGCACCAGCGGCGTCCCGACGGCGAGTACCGGGAGCAGCGGGACGTAGTCGAAGCCCAGCGACCAGAACAGGCTCTCGAACTCGTAGGCGAACAGCGGCGCCAGGCCCGCGGCGACGTGGGCGAGCGCGTACACCGCCGCCACGAACGCCACGTCGAACGCGACCAGCAGCGCCACGAGCGCCACCAGTCGCGCCCGTAGCCGGAGGGTGGAGGGCGTCGTCGACATCGCGTGGAGCTTCGACCGTCGGAATGAAAAACGTGTCGCTCAATGGACCTTATCCGTGCCGTTCGGGCGGTCGCCACGGACCGCAGTCACTCGCTCCCGCGCTCCTGTTCCCAGGCGGCCCCGAGCGCTATCCCGATCGCTATCCCCTGCCCGTTCGCGTCCGACTCGCCGCGGTTCGCGTCCGACTCGTCGCCCACAGCGGGATCCTCGTCACTGTCAACGCTCATACACCGGATTCCCCGAGTACCGAGAAAGAGATTCCGGGGCGCCCTCACGGCTCCGCCGTTCGGCTGGAGGCCGGAACTCAGGCCAGCGCGCTGCCGGCGCGGATGATCGCTTTCTCGCCGAACGCGGGTCCGACGAGCTGGAGTCCGACCGGGAGGTCGTCGTCGGTCTCGCCCGCAGGTACCGAGATAGCGGGGAGGTTCGCGAGGTTGACCGGCGTCGTGTTCGCGTCGGCCAGGTACATCTTCAGCGGGTCGTCGAGGCTCTCGCCCATCGCCATCGGGGTGACCGGCATCGTCGGCGACGCCAGCACGTCCGCCTCGGAGAGCGCCTCGTCGAACTCCCGCTTGATCCACGCGCGGGCGTCCTGAGCCTGCTTGTAGTACTTGTCGTGATACCCCGCCGAGAGCGCGTACGTGCCCAGCAGGACCCGCGATTTGACCTCCTCGCCGAAGCCCTCCTCGCGCGAGCGGGCGAAGGTCTCGTTCCAGTTGCCGTCGTAGCCGCCCGACTGCCCGTAGCGCACGCCGTCGAAGCGCGCGAGATTGGAGGAGGCCTCGCTCATCGCGATGACGTAGTACGCCTCGACCGCGTAGCGCAGACTCTCCAGGTCGACCTCGTGGTAGCTCGCGCCCCGCGATTCGAGGTCGTCGATAGCGTCCCAGAAGACCGACTCGACGGCGGGGTCGGCGCCCTCGACGAGTTCGGTCGGGACCCCGATGTCGAGGCCCTCGACGTCGCCGTCCGCGGCGGCGGCGTAGTCGTAGGCGCCCTCGTCACGCTCGCCGTCGGCCGCGCCCGCCTCGCGGGCGTCCCGCGTCGTCGCGTCGTAATCGTCGGGGCCGGCGATCACTTCGAGCAACTCGGCGGCTCCCTCGACCGTGGGGGCGATGGGGCCGATCTGTTCCAGCGAGTTGGCGTAGGCGACGAGGCCGTAGCGGGAGACGAGGCCGTAGGTCGGCTTGATGCCGACGACGCCGCAGAAGGCGGCGGGACAGCGCACCGACCCACCGGTGTCGGTCCCGAGCGCCATGTCGGCGTCGCCCGCGGCGACGACGGCCGCGGACCCGCCCGAGGACCCTCCGGGGACGTGGCCCGGCGCGGCGGGGTTCTCGGTCGGCCCGAACGCCGAGGTTTCGGTCGTCGTCCCCATCCCGAACTCGTCCATGTTGGTCTTGCCGGGGATGGTCGCGCCGGCCTCTTTCAGGCGCTCGACGACGGTCGCGTCGTAGGGCGGGACGTAGTCGTCGAGCATCGCCGACCCGCAGGTCGTCCGGACGCCCGCGGTCGAGATGTTGTCCTTGACGGCGACCGACTTGCCGGCGAGCGGGCCGTCGTCGGCGCCCGCGATGGACTCGGTCGTGATGTAGCCGTTGTACTCTGTCGCCATCCTACGACACCTTCGGTCCCTTGAAGTAGCCGTCCTCGCTCTCGGGAGCGTTCGCGAGCGCGTCCTCCTGGGACAGGGAGTCGCGCACCTCGTCCGGGCGCATCACGTTCGCGAGGTCGGCCTCGCTCTCGACTTCGGGGACTTCCTCGAGCGTCTCGAAGTACTCCAGCACGTCGGCGAAGCGCTCGGTGAACCGTTCGACCTCCGCGTCGTCGAGGTCGATGCGCGCCAGATCCGCGACGTGGCGCACCTCCTCGGGGTCAACCGCGGCCGCGGCGCCGTCTCCGGCGGCCGACTCGCCGCCGTCCGCCGCGACCGCGGCGTCCGCGTCGCGTTCGCCGTCGCCTGTCTCGCCGTCACTCATAGGCGGGTGGACGGCGGTCCCGGCGGTAAGGATTTCGATGGGCGTGCGGACTGTGCGCGGAACGCCTGTTTCACTACCGGGCGACCGGCGCGATCGGCGCGACCGCCCGGAGTGAAAGTGGATCCAGTTTCACCCCGGGTATGGCCGGCCCTTTTGCGGCCTCCTTTCTGATACCTGTCCTGATGACGAGAGATTCACAGTCGCGTGTACCGGGCGGCGGGAGTACCGGTGTGGACCCGGGCGGCGGGAGTACCGGTGTGGACCCGGGCGGCGGGAGTACCGGTGTGGACCCGGCCGTGCCGACGCTCGAGCCGGGAGTGACGCTGCTGCGATGTCCGGGCCCGCGGTCGACGGCGCTCCACCGCGTGGTGCTCGCGACGCTGGCCGAGACGGACGGGCTCGCCTACTGGCTCGACGCCCGGAACGTCGCGTCCACGTACGCGCTGTACGGCCTCGCCGAGAGCTCCCGTCGGCTGCGTCGGCTCCGCATCGCGCGGGTGTTCACGGCGTATCAGCACCACGCGCTCGGGCGGCGGATCGTCGACCGGGTCGACGCCAGAACGGGACTGCTCGTCGCACCGAACGTCGCGTCGCTGTACCGCGATACCGACGTGCCGCGCTACCAGCGCGAGCGGTTGCTCGACAGCACGGTCCGGACGCTCGCGGCGCTCGCCGAGGCCCGTGAGATCACGACGGTCCTCTCGGTCCCGACCGGGGAGGACCCGGGGCCGGCCGCCGACCGCGCCGCCCGCGAGATCCGGTGTGAACGGACGGACCTGGGGTATCGCTTCGAGGGGCCCGATGTCGAGACGACGGTCTACTGGCAGGAGGGTTACTGGCAGACCACGATTTCCTACTGGGTGAACCTGTTCGGGACCGCGACCGGTGGCATCCGCGGCGACGTTCGCTGCGACGCCCGCGGCGGGTCGGAGTCGGGCGACTTCGCCGGCGGGCCCGTCCAGACGACGCTCGCTGCGGGCCCGGAGCGGGGGGATAGTTGATGGGGCGGACGAATCCCACCTACCGCGACGCCCTCCGCCGGCTGGAGGCGGACTGTCAGCCGTTCCGCCGCGCGCTCCGCCGGCAGTACCAGACCGATTTCGACCGACTGTTCGAGCGCGCTCGCGGCTTCGCCGACGCCGCCGGCTACCGCAACGGGACCGACCCGGAGTTCGCGTTCCTCGTCTCCGTCGCGCTCGCACAGGAGGTCGAACTCCGCGAGCTGCGCGAGCGCGTCCCTGACGGCGAAGACGAGGGCGACGAGCGCGGAAGCGAGCGCGACGAGGGCGACCGATGACGCTCCTCGCGCCGGAGTTCCGGGACGGGGCCGTTCGCGAGTGGCACGCGACCGCCGACGGCGTCGACGCCGTCCGGAACGAATCGTACACGCCGTCGTTCTACGTCGACGCGCCGGAGCCGATCCGGGCGGAGCTTGCGGCCGCGCTCGCACGCGACCCGAAGGTCGTCGACACCGCGGCGGCGGAGCGATACCTCGACCTCCGTCGGGACGCCCGCGAGTCCGTGCTCCGCGTGGACCTGGAGCGTGTCGGCGAGATCCGAACGCTCGCACACGAGGTGCTCGCCGAGTACACCGCCGAGTACGCGCCCGGCGCGGTCCGTCTGTACGACGTCGACCTCGCCCCCGGGTTTCGCTACTGCGTCGATACGGACACGTCGCCGATGCCCGACCGGGATCTTCGCCGGCTCGACCTGTCGATCCCGGAACGGGCGCTCGTCGACGGCGACCTCTCCGCGCTCCGTGTCGACGGCGAGCAGGTCGCCGACGCGGGGCGTCGGAAGGGGCAGCGGGTCGCCGACCGGGACGTACTCGAGGCGGTGCGGACTCGCCTCCGCACCACCGATCCGGACGTGCTCGTCGTCTCGACGGCCGACCTGATCCCGCTGTGTTCCGACCGCGCGGCCGAACTCGGCCTCGACGATTTCCGACTGGGGCGAGCCCCCGGCTACGAGCGACTCGCCGGGCAGAGCACGTACCACAGTTACGGGCGGGTCGGCCACTCGCCGGCGCGGTACGGCCTTCCCGGCCGCGCGATTATCGACCGGTCGAACAGCTTCCTGCTGTCGAAGGCGGGGCTCCCGGGACTGCTGGACCTCGTCGAGCGTTCCCGGCGACCGATACAGGAGACCGCCCGGGGGTCCATCGGGACGATCTTGACCTCTATCGAGATCAGGCGAGCGCGCGAGCGGGGCGTGCTCGCGCCGTGGAACAAGTGGGAGCCCGAGGCGTTCAAACCCGTCCGGACGCTCCACGCCGCCGACCGCGGCGGCTTCACGTTCGCCCCGGAGCCGGGTCTCTACGAGGACGTCGTCGAGGTCGACTTCGGGTCGCTGTACCCCAACGTCATGCGCGAGTACAACGTCAGCCCCGAGACGGTCGACTGCGCGTGTCACGACCGCGCCGACGTGCCCGAACTCGGCTACAGCCTGTGCGACCGGGACGGGTTTCTCGCCGCGGTCCTCGGCCCGCTCATCGACGACCGCGCCGCGTTCAAGGAGGAACTCGCCGCGTTACGCGAGAGGTGTGACGACGCGGGCGGACGGCGCGACTACCAGGCGCGGTTCGTCCGCCCGGCGGACGGTGCGGCCGACGACGCCTCGGGCGCTGGCGAAGACGGCGGCGTCGCCGACCGCGTCGCGACGCTCGAAGGGCGAATTGACGCGCTGAAGTGGGTACTGGTCTCCTGTTTCGGCTATCAGGGCTACCGGAACGCGAAGTTCGGTCGGATCGAGTGCCACGAGGCGATCAACGCCATCGCCAGGGACCTCATCCTCGACGCCAAGGAACGTCTGGAAGCCAACGGCTGGGAAGTCGTCCACGGCATCGTCGATAGCCTGTGGATTCGGGCCCGGGACCCCGACCCGACGCCGATCGGCGCGGTGGCCGACGCGGTGAGCGCGGACGCCGACGTCCCGCTCGAAGTGGAGGACCGCTTCGACTGGGTGGCGTTCGCGCCGCTCCGGGACTCACGGGCCGGCGCGCTCACGCGGTACTTCGGAAAGATCGCCGGCGCAGACGGGGGCGACGACGGGTCGTACAGGGTCCGCGGTATCGAGGCCCGGCAGCGCTCCACGTGCTCGTTCGTCGCCGACGTGCAGCGCGACCTGATCCGGACGTTCGACCGGACCCGCGACCCCGAAGTGGTGTGCGACAGGCTGCGTCGCGCGCTCGGGCGACTGGACTCTCAGGAGGTCGACCCGTCCGACCTCGCGGTCCGCCAGCGCGTCTCGAAGTCGCTCTCGGCGTACGACCGACGGACGCGGGCGGTCGCCGCGCTGGAGCGCGCCCGGGACCACGGCCTGTCGCGCGCGCCGGGACAGGATATCCGCTACGTCGTGGTCGACGACGACCGGCGGGACAGCGGTCGAGTGCGGCTCCCGTTCGAATCCGTCGACCGATACGACGAGGAGTGCTATCGAGAGCGGTTGCTTCGCGCGGCTGCGAGCGTCCTCTCGCCGGTCGGCTGGGAGCGAGGCGACATCGAGCGGTATCTGCGCGACGAGACCGTGCTCACGCTGACCGCGTTCGAGTGAGGTCTTTCGCCCCCGCGGAAACTGCCGTCGAACACCTCACTGAGTGCTCCGTCCGTTTCCGATACCGGTCGCAGCGTCGCCGTTATCACTCCCGACAACTCGCGGCCGAAAGGTTATCCGCTGGACGCCGAAGGTGGGCGTGATGGAGTTGCGCAGACGCGCCTACGCCGGTGCGCTCGCGGCCATCGTGGCCGTCCTCGGTGGGATCGTCGTCTTCGACGTCTGGGAGGACTGGCGGGTCCAGGGCGAACCGCTCTGGCTGACGCTGGCGGAGAACGCCGTCCCGCTGGTGCTGGTCGGCGTGCTCTCGTACGCTATCTATCGGCTCTACCACCGCCTCGACGTCGAATACGTGGCGACGGTCGCGAGGTGGACCGCGGTGGGCGTCGTCGGCGTCCTCCTGCTGGGTGCCTGGGTGTTCGGTATCCAGACGTTCCAGTCGCAGATCAAGCCTTTCATCCTCGCCACGCAGGTGGCTATCGGCGGTGCCGTCGGCGGGCTGTTCGTGGGCTACACGATCGCGCAGGTCCGGAGCGCCCGCGCCGAGAGCGAGCGCGAGCGCCGGCGCTGGGAATCGCTCTTCGCGAACACGCCGACGGCCATCGCCGACCTCGCCCTCGCCGACGATGTCCTCGCTATCGCCTCGGCGAACGAGACGTTCGAGTCGTGGTTCGCCGACGACGACCCGACCGGCCGCCTCCTCTCGGAACTGGTCGACCTCGAGACCGTCGACGAAGACCTCTCCGGCTGCGTCGCCGACGCCCGCAGCGTCACGACGGAGTTCACGGCCCGCGGCGGCGAGTTTCGCTACTACACGCTCCGGTTCGTCCCGTATCAGGTCGGGGACGAGAGGCGGCGCGCCTACGCCATCATCACGGACATCACCGACCTCAAGGAGGCCCAGCGGGAACTCCAGGAGACCGTCGCCGAACTGGAGCGCTCGAACGAGCAACTGGAGCAGTTCGCCTACGTCGCCTCCCACGACCTCCAGGAACCGCTGCGGATGGTCTCGAGCTACGTCGACCTCCTCGCCAGCGAGTACGGGGACGAACTCGACGAGGAGGCCGACGAGTACGTCGACTACGCGGTCGACGGCGCCGAGCGGATGCAGGCGATGATCGACGGCCTGCTCGACTACTCCCGGGTCACGACACGCGGCGGGGAGTTCGAAGCGGTCGACGCCGATGCCGTCTTCGAGCGGACGCGACACGACCTGGAACTGCTGATAGAGGACGCCGACGCGACCGTCACGGCGGGCGACCTGCCGACGGTCACCGCCGACGAGAACCAGCTCGCCCAGCTGTTTCAGAACCTCGTGAAAAACGCGCTGAAACACGGCGGCGAGTCGCCGACCGTCCGCGTCGAGGCCGAGGCCCGAGACGGCGAGTGGGTCTTCTCGGTCGCCGACGACGGCCCCGGAATCCCCGAGAGCCGACACGACAGCGTCTTCGAGATCTTCGAGCAGGGCGCCCGCGAGAACGACGGGACCGGCATCGGGCTGGCGATCTGTCGGCGGATCGTCGCCCGCCACGACGGCGAGCTGTGGCTCGAGTCGAGCGAGGGCGAGGGGGCGACCTTCCACTTCTCGATCCCGCGGAGCTGAACCGACGGTGGCGGCCCCGGTACGGCATCAGCGGCGATAATCGAGGACAACACTAAGGTGGGTTCCTTCCCAGCGTTGGGACATGAGTTCGAGAGCAGGGGAGCCGGTGGAGATCCTTCTGGCGGAGGACAACCCCGGCGACGTGAAGCTGACCCGGAAGGCCCTCGCGGAGGGGAAACTGGCGAACAACCTGCACGTCGTCGGCGACGGCGTGGAGGCGATGGCGTACCTCCGCGGGGAGGGCGAGTACGAGGGGCGTCCGCGACCCGACCTGGTCCTGCTCGACCTGAACATGCCGCGCAAGGACGGCCGGGCGGTGCTCGAAGAGATCAAATGCGACGAGGACTTGAAGCGGATCCCGGTCGTCGTCCTGACGAGCTCCGAGGCCGAGGAGGACGTGGCGAAGTCGTACGAACTGCACGCGAACGCCTACCTCACGAAACCGATAGACTTCGACGGTTTCCTCGAAATCGTCGGGAGTCTCGAGGAGTTCTGGCTCGAGGTCGTGAAGCTTCCGCCGGAGTAACGATGCCGAACAGTCAGGAGACCATCGAGGTCCTCCTCGTCGAGGACAACCCCGGCGACGCGACGCTGATCGACCGGTACGTCCGCGAACTCTCCGACGGCGCGCTCGCCCGCCCGGTCGTGACCCACGTCGAGTCGCTTCCGGCCGCGGCCGACCGCCTCGCCGAGGACTCGTTCGACGTGGTGCTCCTCGACCTGGGACTGCCGGACTCCAACGGGATCGAGACGCTCGAGCGACTCCAGGAACGCATCGAGGCCGACGACGGACTTCAGTCGGTCGCGATCGTCGTCCTCACGGGACTCAAAGACGACGAGGTCGCGGTCGAGGCCATCCAGCGCGGTGCCCAGGACTACCTCGTCAAGGACAGCATCGACGCGAACGTTCTCGAGCGGGCGATCCGCTACGCGATCGAGCGCCACGAGCAGGAACTGGCGCTCAGACGCCAGAACGAACGCCTCGACCAGTTCGCGAGCGTCGTCAGCCACGACCTGCGCAACCCGCTGTCGATCGCGATGGGGAACGTCGAGGTTGTCCGCGAGTCGACCGGCGAAGACGCGGTCGAGGACGCGGCGGCGACGGCCGACGACGCGCTCGAGCGCATGGACGAACTGATCGACGACCTCCTGACCATCGCGCGCGAGGGTCGGTCGGTCGAGGAACCGGTCCCGGTCGACCTCGCCGCGGCGGCCCGCCGGACCTGGGAGACCGTCGACACCGCGGCGATGGACCTCGTCGTCGACGCCGACTGCACCGTCCTCGCCGACGACAGCCGGCTCCAGCAGCTGTTCGAGAACTGCTATCGGAACGCCCGCGAACACGCCGGCGAGGACGCCACCGTCACCGTCGGCGAGACGGCGGACGGAGCGGGCTTTTTCGTCGCCGACGACGGACCGGGCATCCCGCCCGGGGACCGCGACGACGTGTTCGACCCCGGGTACAGCTCCCGGGAGAGCGGCACCGGATTCGGCCTCAACATCGTCCGCGAGATCGCCCGCGCCCACGACTGGACGGTGTCCGTCACCGACGCCGACCGCCCCGACACCGACGCCGACCGTCCCGGCCGCACCGAGGCGGACGGCGAGGCCGGCGGCGCCCGCTTCGAGTTCCGCGACGTCGACCTGGTCTGACCATCGTCGCCGACCTGATCTGTTCACCGCCGCCGCCGGCGCGTTTCGATCCGGACGGATCGGTGACCGTTACATTCAGTATCGAGCAGATAGTAGGCTTCATCTTGGACAGATTTGGCAAAAGATTTAAGTTGCCGCGAACACAACACAAGGGTGCGCACACGGTTTTGACGGGATCGCCCCGTGCAGTTTCCAACCAATGACTGACACCAGTATCAGACGATACACGCCCGAACGCGAGGACGACCGCGAGCGAGAGGACGGCGAGCGAGAGGCGGCCGCCGAGGACGAGCTGACGTGCCCGGAGTGTGGCGGCCGGCTCGCCTCGGACGCGGAGCACGGCGAGACGGTCTGCGAGGACTGCGGGCTCGTCGTCGAGGAGGACGAGATCGACCCCGGTCCCGAGTGGCGGGCGTTCGACGCCGCCGAGAAAGACCAGAAGTCCCGCGTCGGCGCGCCGACGACGAACATGATGCACGACAAGGGGCTGTCGACGAACATCGGCTGGCAGGACAAGGACGCCTACGGCAACTCCCTGTCCTCGCGCCAGCGCGAGAAGATGCAGCGGCTTCGCACCTGGAACGAGCGATTCAGGACCCGGGACTCCAAGGAGCGCAACCTCAAGCAGGCGCTCGGCGAGATCGACCGCATGGCCTCCGCGCTCGGCCTGCCCGAGAACGTCCGCGAGACCGCGAGCGTCATCTACCGCCGCGCGCTCGACGAGGACCTCCTCCCGGGGCGGTCCATCGAGGGCGTCGCCACCTCGGCGCTGTACGCCGCCGCGCGCCAGGCCGGCACCCCGCGCAGCCTCGACGAGATCGCGGCCGTCTCCCGCGTCGAGAAAGACGAGATCGCCCGCACGTACCGCTACGTCGTCCGCGAGCTGAGTCTGGAGATCCAGCCCGCCGACCCCGAGAGCTACGTCCCCCGCTTCGCCTCGGACCTCGACCTCCCCGAGGAGGTCGAGCGCCGCGCCCGCCAGCTGCTCGCCAACGCCAAAGAGCAGGGCGTCCACTCCGGCAAGTCGCCCGTGGGACTGGCCGCCGCCGCGGTCTACGCCGCGTCCCTGCTCGCCAACCAGAAGGTCACCCAGAACGAGGTCAGCGAGGTGGCCAACATCTCAGAGGTCACCATCCGGAATCGCTACCACGAACTCCTCGAGGCCGAAGAGGACTTCGCCGCGCCCTGACGCGCTCCGCGTTCCGCCCCTACCGAATCCACTTCCGTTCCGACCGCATCCACCTCTGTTCTGACCGTATCCACTTCCGTTCCGACCGCGTCCACTTTCGCTCCGCTTTCCTCGCGTTTACAACCCGACCGCGCCAGCGGTGGGTATGGAGACGACGCGACACTACACCGCGACGGTCTACGTCGTCAGCGACGGCGCCGTCGCCCTCCACGAGCACGACGGCCTCGGGAAGTGGCTGCCACCCGGCGGCCACGTCGACCGCGATGAACTCCCCCACGAGGCGGGCCTGCGCGAGGTCCGCGAGGAGACCGGCCTCGACGTCGACCTCGTCGCGCCCGCGGACGACATCGGCTCGCCGACGGTCGAACCGCTCCCCCAGCCACAGCACTTCCAGCTTGCCGATGTGAACAGGTTCGAGGGACACGTCGGCCACCAGCACGTCGACATGGTCTACTACGCCCGCGCAGCGTCGCGCGAAATCGACCCCGCGGACGGCGAGCAACCGGCCGCCGACTGGGCGTGGTTCACGCCCGCGGACCTGGCGGAGGGTGACGGCGCCGGGAGCCGCGACGGCGACGGCTCCGGAGGTAGCGGCGTGGACCCCTCGCTCGACGCCGACGTACGCGAGATCGGCCGGCTCGCAGTCGAGACTGTCTCGCGGGAATAGCTTCTCTACGGCCGCTCTTCGAACTCAACCCTCGCCGACGGTGAGTCGGAGTTTCGCGAGTTCGGTCTCCGTGGGTTCGTGGTGGAGCGTGACGACGATCTCCTGGCCGTCTTCGAGCGGGACGCGGCGGTCCGAGACCCGGAAGGCGATGGTCTCGGTGCTGCTCCAGGAGCCGTCTGTCTCGTCGGCGTCGATCTCGCCGGCGATACCGCCCTGCCCGGTCGTGAAGACGTGGTTGCCGTCGTAATCTGTCCACGTCCGGTTGATCTTCGCCGTGGGGAGGTTGTGCAGCGTCGCGCGCATCCGATGGGCCGGGATCCACACCTCGACGCTCAGGTTCGCGACGGCGACGGTGTCGCCGCTGTCGTGGCGAATCCGCACCCACTGGTCGTCCGGGTCGTCGCCGGGGACGACGGGCTGGGCCGTCGCGGAGAGAACCGGGCCGCTCCCCGACAGCGAGTCGCCGACGCCCATCAACACGCCGCCGACGACGGCCATCATGACGATAGTGAGGCCGAACCCGAGCGCCGCGACGCCCTCTCGCGAGAGCCCGCGGTCGCGGCCGTCCGAACCCCTGGGGAGCATCTGCTTGAGCACCGTAGCAGTCCGACGAACTTAGCTTCCAGCGTCGCCGCGGTGACAGGAGTCGGTCGCGCGTCAGACGCCGCCCGGAGGCGCCGTCTCCTCGTCCCCGACCAGCGACTCGACGTACTTCGTAACGTGGTCGTCCATCCGCCGCTTGAAGCCGGCCTGCCGGGCGAGCCGGTCGAGTTCCCGCGAGACGAGGCTGCCGTACTGGACGGCCTTCTTGTCGCGGCTCGCGACCGCGTCGGGCACCCACTCGCCGACCGCCCGGCGGAAGGCCACTTTCCGCTCGCCGTCCGGGCCGACCAGGAGCGGTCCCGGGAGTCGGAGCGCCGCCGCCACGACCCGGTCGTGCAACAGCGGCGCGACCGGTTCGACGCCCGCCCCGCGGAGCGTCCGCAGGTCCCGTTCGAGCTGGTCGGGGAGCGTCGCCACGACCTCGCGACGGGCGCCCCGGACCGTCTCGGCGGCGACGCGCTCGTCGTCGGGCGCCTTCGCCACCTTCGCGTACCCGCCGAACAGCTCGTCGGCGCCCTGTCCGACTGCGAGTCGGCCGTGCCCGTCCGCGGCCGCGCGCTCGGCGACGAGATACAGCGAGAGCGCGATCGAGACGTCCATCGCGTTGGTCCGGCCCGTCGCCGAGACCACCGCCGGGACCGCGCGCTCGATGTCGGCGTGGGCGAGTTCCACGATTCGCAGCTCGCGCCCGAGCGCGTCCGCGGCCGAGCGAGCCGCCTCGACGTCGTGGCTGTCGGGGAAGCCGGCGACGTACAGCGGCGCGTCCAGCCGCGCCGC
>Ga0207851_100081_pt1 | contig 79359 bp, 74 predicted proteins | sample A23E3SouthBayCA_FD_187747 | JGI IMG/M metagenome (GOLD analysis project Ga0207851, IMG submission 187747) | Aerobic enrichment media microbial communities from Eden Landing Ponds, California, USA - A23 E3 (SPAdes) | ecosystem: Environmental > Aquatic > Marine > Unclassified | place: Emeryville... | reverse complement strand
CCGCCGCATCCGGATCGGCGCTCGAGTCGACCGCGACGGACACACCGACACCGACCGCCACGTCGTCCGATAGTGGGGACGGGTTCGGTGTCTTCGTGACTCTCGTGGGACTACTCGCAGTCACGGCTCTCATCGTACGGAGACGGACCTGATCTGAACGCTCGACAGTCGAGTCAGGCCAGGAAGGCGTGGCGTGGCGTGGCTGGTCGGCCAGCACTTCACGCCCCCGACACCATCTTTTTCGCCTCGGATGTCCTCGGGCCGCGAGGTGGCCCTGCGGGTATCACTCGAGCAAAAAGCTGGACAAAAAAGCGCTCCCTGTGGTCGCTCGCGTCCTACGCCAGGAAGACGTGTCGCGGCTGGTCGGCCAGCACCTCGCGGCCCCACTCGACGGTGTCCCGGAAGTCCTCCGAGCGGAAGAAGGCCATGGCGTCTTCCTTCTCGTCCCAGCGGCTGGCGATGAACATGTCGTTGTCGTCCTCGCGGTTGGCGAGCAGGGCCGTCTCGCGGTGGCCGTCCATCCCGGCGAGCTTCCCGCCGACAGTCTCGAAGGTATCGACGAACTCCTCGCGGTAGTCCGGTTTGACGGTGTAGAACATCCCCATCGTCCCGAAGCCCTCGCGCTCTTCCGGGCGGCCGACGATCTCCGGGAGGTCGGTCAGGAAGTCCGCAGCGGTGTCGGCGGCGCTCTCGGTGTCCCAGAGGCTGACGACCGCGGTCGTCTCGCTGTCGTCGGCCACATCGCGGTAGACCGCCGTCTTGACGTGCGTGTCGTAGCGGTCGAAGCCGTCGCGCAGGTCGTCGACCTCGTCGGCGAGCGCCTCGGGGTCGGCCGTCGAGTAGAGCACGAGCGCGTAGACGTCCTCGCCGTGGGGCTGGCCGGCGTAGACGCCGCGGTCGGCCAGCTCCGCGCGGATGTCCGCGGCGCCGCCGTCGCCGTTGGCTGCCGCGTCCGCGTCGGCGTCAGCGGCCCCGTCGTCGGGACTCACTACGTCGCCGTCTCCCAGGGGGCCGCGAACGCTCTCGGTGACGGCGTCGATGTCCGTGAGAAAGCCCAGGGCCGTCGAGGCGGCGCGCTCGGTCGCCCAGATGCTGACGATGGCCGCCTGCCCCTCGCTGGCGCGGACGCTCGTCAGGACGTGTGTGTCGTAGTGGTCGAAGTTCTCTCGGAGGCCCGAGACCTCGTCGACCAGGTCCTCGGCGTCGGCGTCGGCGTAACAGACCAGCGCGTGGTCGCCGTCGCTGTAGTCGTCCGGGTAGACGCCGAAGTTCGCGAGTCGGTGGTCGATATCGTCGATCTCGGTGACGTTCTCGGCGTCGCCGTCGCCGCCGATCCCCGCGGGCGGGCCGCCGCTGTCGTCGTCGGCGGCGCTGTCGCCATCGTCATCGGTGCCCCCGTTCGCGGCCGCCTTCGCGCTGGCCTCCGTCCCGTGGTCGGTCCCGGTCGTCGCCGCGGACTCGTCCGCCTCGACCGCGTCTTCGGGGGTGGCCGGCGCGGCGTCGGTCGCCGTCGCGGACCCCCCAGCTGCTGCACCGGCCGCCGCCTCACCGTCGTCGGTCGGGACGCGCTCGCCGGCGAGGTAGGCGTCGAGGTCGGCGGGCGGGAAGCGCCGGCCGACGAAGAAGGGGCCGAACTCGGCGTACTTCGAGGAGGAGGGGTCGAAGCGCATCTCGTAGAGGAGGTCTTTCACGTCGACGAGGTCGTCGGCCCAGAGCGTGACGCCCCACTCCCAGTCGTCGATGCCGACGGAGCCGGTGATCATCTGTTTCACTTTGCCGGCGTAGTCGCGGCCGATGTCCCCGTGGCTCGCCATGTGCTCGGCGCGCTCCTCGAAGGGCAGGTCGTACCAGTTGTAGTCGGGGTCGCGGCGCTTGCTCATCGGATAGAAGGAGACGTGCTCGTGGTCCGGAATCTCGGGGTGGAGCCGCGATCGGATGTACTGCGCGAGCCCGGAGTCGTCGTCGACCTCGCCGTCGAAGTACTCCCGCGCGCGCTCGGAGTAGCCCGACGCCTCCGTCACGGAGACGTACGAATAGGACTGCTCGGTGAAGCCGGCGAACTCGGTCCGGTCGAACCGGCGTTCGAGGGTCTCCACGTCGGCCATCGTCGGCCGGAGGTGGATGATCATCAGATCCGCCTCGTGGCCGGTGATGGCGAACAGCGCCGAATCGCCCGCCTCGGCGTCGGCGACGGCCTCGGCCGACTCCAGGAACTCGACGACCTCCGAGAGGGCCCGCTCGCGGACGCGCTCGGGGGCGTCGCGCCAGGCGTCCCAGTCGACCGTCCGCAGGTCGTGCAGGGCGTACCAGCCCTCCTCGGTCCGTGGCGGCTCGCGTGTTACCATGCCCGGAACTTCGCTCTCACCGGTAAGGAAACTTGCTTTTCACTCCCGCTCGTCGACCGCGACCGCCGCCGACTCCTCGATAGCCAGCCAGGCGTCGTCGCGCCCGATGTCCGCGATGACGAGATGGGGCCGCCCGTCGAACTCGTCGACCGCCGCGACCGTCTCCGAGTCCGTCGTCTCGCGAGCGTTCACCGACCGATCACCGTCCGAACCCATCTCGACGCTCATATCCACCTATTCTCAGAATAAGCCCATGAATGTTTCGAAATCGTTACCCGATATTCAGTGGCGTTCAGAACCTCGCCGCGAAAGTGGACTCGCGTCCGAATTAACGACGGAGCTTCGACGCCGACTGGTCAGGGCCAGGCGTCGGCGGCCGCGTCGGGGTCGATGCCCCCGTAGCGAGCGACGGCGTCGAAAATGTCGTCGGCGGGGCGGGCGCCGTCGGTGACGCCGTAGGCCGTGTCGTCGCCGAAGCGCGTCTCGACGAACCAGCGCGCGACCAGCGCTTTCCGGGCGTCGCCCGCCTCGTCGATGCGCGTCGCCGCCTCCGAGAGCAGGACGGTCGCGGTCACGACGTCGTAGATCAGGTCCGCCAGCCGCTTGGCGTGGTACTGGGCGGCGTCGGTCTCGACGGTCGCGAGCGTCCCCAGTGCCGTCTGGAGTTCGCGGAAGCGCTCCCGGACCGTCTCGACGCGCGGGTCGAGCAGCGGGTGGTCGATCCGGTCGAGTCGCTCGGTCACGAACGGGATCAGCGCCTCGTGGGCGCTCGTCCGGTCGAGCGCCCGCAGGACGTCGAGCGAGAGGATATTCGACGTGCCCTCCCAGATCGGCAGCACCTGCGCGTCCCGGAGCAGTCGCGCGGTCGCGTGCCCGCGGACGTAGCCGTTGCCGCCGAGGATTTCCATCGCGTCGGAGACCAGATCGACCGCGAGGTCCGCGGTCCTGTACTTCGCGATGGGGACGAACAGGCGCATCAGTTTGTACGCATCGCCGTCTTCGCTCCCGCCGGGGGCGGCCTCACCGCTCTCTGCCGGGCCGGCCCCGTCGCGCTCCACCGGATCGGCCCCGCCGCCCTCACCCGGGTCTGCCCCGCCGGCGCGCCACGCCCGCTCGCGGCGGTCGTACTGCTTCGCGGCCTCGAACGCGAACGCGGCGGCGCCCTCGTAGCTGACGGTCATGTCCACCAGGTCCCGGCGCAGCAGCGGGTACTCCTGGATGACCTCGCCGAAGACCTCTCGATCGGCGGCGCGGACCTTCGCCTCCAGCAGCGCGCGTCCCATGACGCCGACGGCGCCGGTGGCGTTGGTCACCCGCTCGTAGTTGAGCATCTCCGTCATCTGCCGGAAGCCCCGGCCTTCCTCGCCGACGAGATAGCCCGTCGCGCCCTCGTACTCGATCTCGCCCGTGGGCACCGAGAGCGTCCCGAGCTTGTCTTTCAGCCGCCGGACGACGGCGTCGTTAACGCTCCCGTCGGGGAGGGTGTGCGGGACGAGAAACATCGAGAGACCCGCGGTCCCCGCGGGCGCGTCGGGCGTCCGGGCGAGGACGAGCGCCCCCTGTGCGTCCACGTTCGAGCAGAACCACTTCTCGCCGTGGATCTCGTAGGCGTCGGCGTCTCGGGTGCCGCCAGCGCCGTCCGCGCCGTCCGCTCTATCTGCGCGCGGTTCGGCGCGGACCTCGACGGCGCCCACGTCGGAGCCGCCCTGTTTCTCGGTGAGGAACATCGCGCCCTCGGCGTGGTCGTCGTAGTCGGCGCTCGTCAGGCGCTCGAAATAGCGGTCGAGACTCCCGTCGTCGAACTTCTCGAGGACGGCAGCGGCGCCGACGGTCATCGACGCCGGGCAGGCGAAGCCCACGTCGGCGAAACACAGCAGCGCCTGCATCGTCAGCGGGTGGACGAGCCCGACCGGCTCGTCGCGCCCGGGCGGCGCGTGGAAGGCGTCGCGCGTCAGGCGAAACTCCTCGTAGGTGATCCGCTCGGTCTCGAACTGGTCGGGGTGGTACTCCACCCCGTTGACCACCTGCCCGTCGTCGTCGTAGGTGTGTAGCTCGGGACTGTGCCGGTCGACGACGTCCGAGTTGTCCGCGATCGTCTCCCCCACCGCCGCGCCGTACGCCGAGAGCACGCTCTCGGCCCACTCGAACTCCGCGTCGGGGTAGGCTCGCCGGGCCTCGAACCGGAGCGTCGGGTCGTACGTCCAGTAGTTGCAGTGGCGACCCGCCTCCAGGTCGCCGTAGTCGATCGGTGCGCGTGCCATTCTCACGCGCAGTACGACCGGTCCCCAGATAACGCCGTCGGCCGTTCAGGCCGTCGCTCTCGCCAGTCCCGCCGCGATCCGAACGCGATGCGAACGACCCCCACAATTATTCGTGTAGAATTCGAAAGGCGAGTGACAGATGTCCGCGTCACGGGGGGACCGCGACGGTCGGGGCCGACTCGGCTCGGCGTTCCGGCGGATGGCCCGGTGGGCCTGGGAGCGCGACGAGGTCGAGCAGACGGTCACGCGGGAGACGGTCGTCTTTCGACTCCTGCAGTACGGCCTCCTGCTGGGCGTCTCGCTCGCCGCGGGCGGCGTGCTGTGGGCGCTGGGCCGTCGCGACACCGCGGTGACGGTCTGGGTCGTCTGGGTCGCGTTCACCGTCTTCTTCGGGACGATCTCGATCGGGTGGGACGCGCTCACGCTCGTCTCGAAACGCCGGGAGCGAACGCGAGCCGAGCAGGAGGCGCCGGACCGCCGGGAGGCGTCGAAACCGGAGCTCGCGCCCGAGATCAGCGTCGCGCGGGACACCAAGATATCCTTCGCCGTCACCCTCGTCGTGCTCGCCATGATAATCGCGGTCACGCTCGTCGCGCGAGCCCTTCTGTGAGCGGAGCGACCTGCGTCGGTTCAGATTATCTGCGGCCCGAACAGCATCAGTACCAGCCCGGCGATCATCAGGAGGCTGACCGAGGCGGTGACGGCGCTGGTCACCCGTCGGCCGTCCCGGACGGGCAGGCGGGCGACGACAGATTCGGCGCAGGCCCGGAGGATGTGCCCACCGTCGAGCGGGAAAGTGGGTACGAGATTGAACACGCCGAGGTTGAGGTTGATCCAGGCGGTCCAGAACAGCACGTTCGCGAGCGTGAACACGCTCCCGCCCAGGAACGCGAGCGGGCCGTCGACGGTGTAAAAGCCCGTGACCGCGGGGAGGAACCCGCCGAAGTTGTACGCGACGTCGGGCGCGATGACGCTGAAGAAGGGCAAGAGGAGGACGACGTAGATCCGAACGAGGAAGTCGCCGCTGAACAGGCCGCCGAGGGGGCCGCTGTCGCCGCCGAGGTAGCCGAGGAAGTCCCCGGCGGGGTAGGCGTCGATGCCCACGTCGTCGACGACCATCCCGCTGTAGCCGTACTCCGAGCGGACGCCGAGGAAACCGTCGTCGTCGTTCGCCCTGTTGCCCAGCGTGACCTCGTAGGTCTCGCGCTCGCCGTCGACGTAGGCGACGACGGTCACGTTCTGTCCCGGGGTCGTCTCGCTCAGCGCGTCCTGGAACGCCGTCGTGTTCGCGGTCCGGCTGCCGTTTATCTGTGTGATGATCAGCTCGCGGCCCTGCGGTGCGCCGGCCTCGGCGAACGGTTCGCCGTCGAGCACCTCGACGACGTAGGCGCCGACGGGGAACGTCGCGTTCCCGCGGTTGGTCTGGACGGTCGCGACGGTGTTGTTCGCCATCGCCCGGGCGAACTCGCGCTCAGTGTCGACCGCGGTCCCGTTGACGGACTCGATGATCGTGGCGCTGTCGCGGCTGAGCGAGATGCCCTCGACGACCGACGGTATCACCGCCGTTACCAGCACCGACCGGTTGACCGTCACCTGCTCGCCGTTTCTGAGCCCGAGCGTCACCTGCTCGCCGGTGGCGTCGGTGAGCGCGGTCGAGAACTCGGACTCGTTGGCGACGGGCCGACCGTCGACCTCGGTGATCACGTCACCGTATCCCAGGCCCGCCTGCGCGGCGGCCGAGCCGTCGGCCGCGTCGCCGACGGGGACGCCCGCCGCGACCGACAGCGAACCGGCGACCGGGCCGAAAAGCAGGAGAAAGCCCAGAAAGGCGATGAAGAAGTTGTTCGTCACGCCCGCCGCGAACATCCGGGTCTGGCTACCCCGCGAGGAGCGTGAGCGGCTCTCCTCGTCGGGTTCGACGAAGGCACCGACGGGGATAAAGGCAAAGAGGGCCAGTCCCATCGAGTCGATATCGATGTCCTCGACGCGACAGAGCAGGCCGTGGCCGCCCTCGTGGACGACGAGGCCGACGAGCAGGCCGAGGACGATTTCGGGCGTCGCGGCCGGCGGGAGGAAGTCGTTGAAGCCGGGAATTATCAGCGCGTTCTGCGGGTCCTGTACGGGCGTCGCTCGCTCGGGCTGCTGGATGGCCTGATAGCCCGCGCTGAAGATCGCGACGAACATTCCCACCATGACGACGAGACCGACGCCGACCCCCAGATTCCCCCAGGCGCGCCAGAACCGTTTGGGCGCGGCCAGCCGATCGATGAAGGCGCGCCCCCGGCCGGTGTGGAGCGTCGTGATCGGTCCGGAGACGCGGACGTAGTCGGGGAGTTTCCCCCGCGCTCGCAGCGCCATCGCCCCCAGCGTGTAGACGACGATGCCGACGAGCACCCACGTAAGGACGCTTACCATTACCTCACGTCAAGGGCCTGTCCGCCAAGAGGGTTTGGTTCGGGCGGTTCGAGTCCGATGAAATCCGGATCCCGGCGCCGACGGACGCTCGTCCGGTGTCCCCTCTCAGCGCTCGCGCCGCAACCGATCGACGACGAACTCGCGGTCGAGTTTGGCGAGGAAGTGGCCCAGTTGCGGCCCCTCGTCGTCGTCGAAGAAGAGGCGATAGCCGGTCGCGAAGAAGTCGCCGATGTCGATGTCGTGGCGCTTCGCGGTCTCGTAGATCTCGCCCTGCAGGGCCTCGCCGTCGGCGCCTTCTGCGGCGAAGTCGGCGAGGTCGTCGAGCGCCGCAACGGTGTCCCGGTCCGCGTCTACCTCGGGCAGATACGTGCGCGCGACGGTGTAGTTGTACTCGTTGTCGGTCCGGGCGGCCCACTCGCCGGCGAGCGCGACGCGACCGAAGGCGTCCTCGACCGCCCACTCGGGGGCGTCGTCGGAGACGTGTCCCTCCTTGCGCGCCGTCTCGCGGCGGGCGGCCTCGTCGTCGAACATCCCCAGCACCGCCGCGAAGGTGTAGGGCAGGCGGACCCGATCGCGGAAGGGGCCGTCGACGAACTCGCGGCGCCGCTCGCGGCGTTCGAGGTCGTTGGCGTCGAAGTCGGCGGCGGACAGGCCGCCGTCGCCGCCCTCGACGTCGTCGTCCCCGAGCGCCCCCGCGGGTACGTCGGAGAGGTCGATCAGGAACGGATAGACCCGCTCGGCGAGCGCGGTCTCGTCCTCGGTTCCGGACTCGTCGCCGTAGTAGAGGCGCTCGAAGCGGTCGAACTCGTCGACGAGGAGGTCGAGGCGCTCGACGCTGAAGTCGCGAGCCCTGTTGGGGTCCTTCGAGAAGAAATAGCGCAGCACCTCCGGTTCGATCATCTCCAGCACGTCGTGGGCGAGGATGACGTTGCCGGCCGACGAGGAGAACGGGTCGCCGTCGAGGGTGAACCACTCGTAGACCATCGGGACCGGCGGTTCGATGCCGAGGACGTTCTCCGCGATGTCTTTGCCGGAGGGCCAGGAGCCCTCCGCGTGGTCCTTGCCGAACGGCTCGTGGTCGACGCCGAGGACCTGCCACTGGGCGGGCCACTCGAAGCGCCAGGGGAGCTTGCCCTCGCGGAACGTCGCCGTGCCCTCGTGGCCACAGCCCTCGATGGTCCTGTCGCCGGCGTCCATGTCCGTACAGCGGTATTCGACTGTCCGGTCGTCGACGTGGACGGCCGTCACCGTCTCGGTGATCTTCCCGCAGTTCCCGCAGATCGGATTGAACGGGACGTACTCGGCGTCGACCTTGTCCTGGTAGGGCGCGAGTACCTCTCGGGCCTGCTCGCGGTTCGCGAGGACGTGTTCGACCACGTCGTCCATGCGGCCGGACTCGTAGAGTTCCGTGGTCGAGACCACGTCGATGGGGACACCCAGCAGTTCGGCGGACTCCTCGATGAACGTCGAGAAGTGGTCGGCGTAGGAGTCACAGCAGCCGAAGGGGTCCGGAATCGCGGTGTAAGGATGACCGAGGTTGCGCCCGAGCGCGCCGGCGTCGACGTCGCCCAGGTCGACGATGTTGCCGTCGAGGTCGGCGAGCTTGCGGGGGAGCTTCCGCAGCGGGTCGCGGTCGTCGGCGGTGAACACCTGTCGGACTTCCCAGCCGCGGTCGCGCAGGACCTCGGCGACGAAGTAGCCCCGCATTATCTCGTTGACGTTGCCCAGGTGCGGGACGCCCGACGGCGAGATGCCGCCTTTGATCACGACCGGTTCGTCGGGGTCGCGGGCCTCGATCTCGTCGGCCACCTCGTCGGCCCAGAAGACGTAGCGGTCGTCGACGCCGTCGTCGTCGCGGTCGGCGTCGGACCGCGGGTCTGGCGACGACGCGTCGTCTGTCGCGTCGGTGTCTGTGTCACTCATGGGTGGCGAAGACAGTCGAAGCGGTCACTCGTCCCACTCCGCGGGGGCGCCGTTCGCGTCCGCCGGGACGACATCAGTGCCGTCGTGTTCGCCGGTGCGGACCGCGCGTTCGACGCGCTCGGGGTCGTCGCCGTCCAACACGATCGTCCGGATGCCCGAACGCTGGACGATCTTCGCGGCCAGCAGGTCCACGGGCGCGTTGCTCCCGGCGTCCATCTCCATGTCGGCGATGAGCCCGACGAGGTCGCTCGCGGCGAGTTCGTCGTACTTCGTGGCCTCGGGGTCGGCGTCGGGGTCGGCGTCGTAGACGCCGGAAACGCTCGTCGCGTAGACGAGGAGATCGGCGTTGACGTACTCGGCGAAGGCGGCGCTGACGGCATCGGTCGTCTGTCCGGCGACGGTGCCGCCGAGGACCGGGATGTCGCCGCGCTGGATGGCTTCGCGGCCGGTCTCGTAGTCTTCGGGGGGAGCGGGCGCGGCGCGTTCCCCGAGCGCGGCGACGAGCAGGCGCGCGTTGAGTCGCGTGACACCGATGCCGAGCTGGTCGAGTTCGATCTCGTTGGCGCCCAGCTCGCGGGCCGTCGAGATGTACTCGCGCGCCGAGGGACCGCCGCCGACGACCGTGCCGAGCGTGTGGCCGTCGGCGTCGAGCGACTCGACGGCGTCGGCGTAGGCGCGCACCCGGGCCGGATCGAGCCCCGGCACGAGGACGCTCCCGCCGATGGAGATGACTGCTCTCATTGCCACGGCGTACCCGCGAGGCGGTCTTAAGGGTTGTCAAGGGCGGCGAGGGCTCACACGAGCGGACTGCTGTCTCCCTGTCCGTTCCTCCTGTCCGTTCCTCCTGTCCGTTCGATCGTCGCGCGACCCGCACGACGGCCGCACCATCACGACCGGTACAGCGCCACCTTCAACCCGCAATTCCCGCGCGACCCGGGGGGATCCGACGGGCGACCGAGGGCGCGAGCGAGCCCCGACCGGCAGAAGATCCAGCAACAATTGCCGATAGATCGTGAGAAATACGCTCGTTCGAACCTCTCGGATTTCAGAACATCAGTCAGAACGGACATTCTATATAACGAATTAGAAGAGATTATAAAACGTCTAAGCCCCGTTTGAACAGTTTCGAAAGGTCCGGAGAGAGTGATTTTAGGGTGGAGAGACGTGAAACGGCACGAAGTTAGTCGAAGGTTCCTTCCTTTATATTGGGGTACCGGCCAGAGACGGGAGTGAGGTGTCACACATGAGTTCGATGCTCCAGTCCGCCGCCGACGAGCCGACGAAAGAAGAGCGCCTGAAAGCGTACCTGAAACAGAAGGCCGCCGACGGCGAGATGTATTTCAAGAGCAAGTTCATCGCCGACGAGGTCGGCCTCTCGCCCAAGGAGATCGGCGCTCTGATGGTGCAGATCCGCGACTCCGCCGGCGATCTGGAGGTCGAGAAGTGGTCGTACACGAGCGCGACCACGTGGCGCGTCGAATCCGCCTGACTCCGGGACGCGAGCCCGATTCCGGCATGCACCACTCGGGCACGTGAACCCGTTCCGGCACCCTCCCGCCACCCGCGACGCGGCGGCCGGCCACGAGAGCCACCACCCGCCACCCGCCACGCGTGGCCGGGTACCCGCGTCGTCCCGCCGCCACTCACGTTGCGACCGACTACTCACGTTGCGACCACGGCGGTTCGGCCGCGCGCCACGACTCACCGCCCGGTCCCCGGGCACCTCTCGTCTCCAGGGATTTATACCCGGGAGCGCCATACACAAGGCCGATGGACGGTAGTCACGCGCCGGCGGACGGCCCGCCGGTCGAGGACGTCGCGGCGGTCTTCGACGTGGTCGACGTTCTGAGCGACGGCGACTCGCTCTACTACCTCGGCACGCCGCTGACCTCCTCGGGCGAACTCGAGCGCGAGCTCTGGCCCCTCTTTCACGACGCCGGCTACGAGGTGTCGCTGACCACACGCGCCCAGGCCGACGGTCCCTTCGAACGCGAAGCGACCGCTCGACAGCGCGGTGGCGCCGGTCGCGGCGGCGAGGGGAACGAAGACGGCGAGCCGGTCGCGAACGGCGACGCGGTGACGGTCGAACCGGCCACCACGAGCAGTCCGTTCGGCCCACCCCGTCCGCAGTACGTCCTCGTCGCCGAACCGCGCTCGCCGCACATCGACGGCATCCCGTGGACGAACGTCGTCTTCTTCCTGACGACCGTCTTCTCGACGCTGTTCGTCGGCGCGCAGTGGTACTACATCCCAATCACCGAGCTCGGCGACCTCCCGCGGATCCTCGAGGCCTGGCCCTTTACCGTCGCCATCCTCGGCGTCCTCGCGGTCCACGAGTTCGGCCACTACGTCATGATCCGGTACCACGACGTCGACGCGAGCCTGCCCTACTTCATCCCGTTCCCCTCGCTCATCGGGACGATGGGCGCGGTCATCCGGATGCGCGGGCGGATCCCGAACAGGAAAGCGCTGTTCGACATCGGCGTCGCCGGGCCGCTCGCGGGGCTGGCCGCGACGATCGCCGTCACTGTCGTCGGGCTCCACCTCGACCCGGTCACCGTGCCCGACTGGGCCGCCGAGGGAAGCGGCGGGTACATCCGCTTCAACGACCCGCTGCTCCTGCAGATCCTCGGCGAGTTGACCGGCCAGCCGCTCTCGTACGACGACCCGCGGCTGGCCGCCAATCCGGTGATCTTCGGCGGCTGGGTCGGCATGTTCGTCACCTTCCTCAACCTCCTGCCGGTCGGGCAGTTCGACGGCGGCCACATCGTCCGCGCGCTGCTCGGCCCGCGCCAGGAGAGCGTCGCCGCCGCCGTCCCGGCCGCGTTGTTCGGCCTCGCCGGCTACCTCTACTTCGTCCACGAGTCGACCAACGCGGTCGTCCTCTGGGTGGTCTGGGGCGTCATCGGCCTCGCGCTCGCCTACGCCGGCCCCGCGACCCCGATACGCGACGAGCCGATCGACCGCGGCCGCGTTGCGGTGGGTGTACTCACCTTCGCGCTCGGCGTCCTCTGTTTCACCCCCGTCCCCTTCGAGATCGTCGCGGCGCCGTGAGGCGGTGCCGCGCCGGAGTCGGTGGCCCGCAGCCCGTGCCGCTCAGTGCGTGTACCCGCGGTCGGGCATGGACTCGCCGTCGAGCGTGATCCCTTCTGAAGCCTCGACGACGGTCCCGACCCGCGTCAGGTCCACGGGGAGTTCCTCGCGGACCGCATCGAGCGCGTCCTCGGGGAGGGTACAGACGAGCTCGAAGTCCTCGCCGAAGAAGGCGCCGAGTTCGAGGCGCTCGTTCTCGTCGACGGCCACGTCGTCGACCGCGGGGTCGATCGGGAGCGGCGACTCGACGGCGACGCCGCAGTCGCTGGCCTCGGCGATCTGGTGGAGCGAGCGCGCGAGCCCGTCGCTGGAGTCCATCATCGCCGTGGCGTGGCCGGCGAGCGTCTCGCCGGCGGCGACTCGGGGCTCGAAGCGGAAGAGTGCGTTCGCTCGCTCCGTCTCGCCGCGCTCGAACAGTTCGAGCGCCGCGCCGCTGCGGCCGAGCGTGCCCGTCACGCAGACGGCGTCGCCGACCCGCGCGCCCGAGCGGAGGACGGGGGCGTCGGAATCGCCGAGCGCGGTCGTCGCGACGGTGAACTCGTCGTGATGGTCGAGGTCGCCGCCGACGTACTCGGCGCCGACGGCCTCGCAGACGTCGCTCGCGCCGGCGACGAACGCGAGCAGTTCGGTCTCGTCGAACGCGGGGGCGGCGTAGACGGCGACGGCGGCCGTCGCGTCGGCGCCCATCGCGGCCACGTCCGACAGCGAGGCGCCGACCGCGCGCCAGCCCGCGGTGTAGCGGGTCGTGCCGTCGGGGAAGTCCGTCCGGTCGTGGAGCATGTCGGTGGTGACCACCTGCCCGTCGACCACGGCGGCGTCGTCGCCGACCGGGTCGAGCCGGTCGGCCAGCAGTCCCAGCGCGGTCCGTTCGTCCATACGCCGCGTTCGCGGCCGTGCGGTAAACAGTCGGTGGTCCGGCGCGATCGGCGTGCGGAACGGTCACCGGCGCGAGCGCGGCGAGACGCGGCCGTCGGGCGCGCGGTCCGGTGGGTTGAAACCGCGGACGGCCGACTCTCCGGGCATGAACGCCGACGGACTGGCCAAGATCGCGGGCTTCGCGGGAGCGCTGGTCGTGCTCGCGGCGCTGGTCTGGGTCGTCGGGGTCGACGAGGTGGTGTCGGCGCTCTCGTCGGTCCGGCCGGAGTACCTCGTCGTCCTGCTCGTCGTCGCGGTCCTGTGGCTGTTCGCCTGGGGGCTGGCCCTGCGGACGGTGCTCGGCGCGCTCGGGGCGCCCATCTCGGCGTGGACCAGCGCGCTCGTCTTCGCCGCCGCGGTCTTCTCGAACAACGTCACGCCCTTCGGCCAGGCCGGCGGCGAACCCGTCAGCGCCTACCTCATCGCGCGGGCGACCGACCGCGAGTACGAGACCGGCCTCGCGGCCATCGCCTCGGTCGACACGCTGCATTTCGTCCCGTCGCTCGCCTTCGCGGCCGGCGGGCTGACGTTCGTCCTCGCGGGCGCGGCCCAGCTCGGCCGGAACCTCGCGTTCGCGGCCACGGCCATCGTCGCTCTCGTCGTCGGACTCCCGGCCGCGGCCTACTTCGGCTGGCGCTACCGCTACGAACTGGAGGCGGCCGTCGTCCGCGTCCTGACGCCGCCGATCCGCGCGTTCGGCCGGATCGTCCCCGGCCGGAAAGCCCCGCGCGAACGCATCATCGAGAACCGGATCGAGGGCTTCTTCGCGGCCATCGACCGCGTGGCCGGGAGCCGGACCACGCTGCTCGAGGCGATCGGTTTCTCGGCGGCGGGCTGGCTCGCGCTGTGTTTCTCGCTGTGGCTCTCGCTGTACGCGCTGGGCGTCACGGTCCCGTTCTCGGTCGTCCTGCTCGTCGTCCCGATGGGCGCCATCGCCGGCGTCACGCCGCTTCCGGGCGGGCTGGGCGGTATCGAGGCGGTCCAGGTCGCGCTGTTGGTCTCGGCCGGCGGCGTCTCCGCAGGGGTGGCGGGCGCGGCCGTGCTCGTCCACCGCGGCGCGACCTACTGGTTCCCGACCGTCCTCGGGGGCGGCGTCGCGTTCGCGCTCGGGGCAGGCAGTCGGGACTGAGACGGCGGGCGGTCGGGACTGAGACGGACGACACGAGCGCGCGACGCCGGTGCGAGCGCGACGGCCTGTGTCGCTGTCCCGTACCCGGGCGCGAACGATGCCCTTAAATGACGCGCTCGGGAACACAGACCCAATGACGACACTCTACGACGTGCCCGCGGACGCCCTCATCGAGGCGGTCGCCGAGCGTCTCGACGAGGACGGTGCGGTCGAAGAGCCCGAGTGGTTCACCTTCGCCAAGACGGGCGTCGGCCGAGAGCTACCCCCCGAGCAGGAGGACTTCTGGCAGGTCCGCGCCGCCAGCCTCCTCCGGAAAGTCGCCGTCGACGGCCCCGTCGGCGTCGGCGCTCTGCGAACCGCCTACGGCGACTCGAAGCAGGGCTCGAACCGCTACCGCGTCCGCCCCGAGGGCAAGACCGACTCGAGCGGCAAGATCATCCGCGTCGCCCTCCAGCAGCTCGAAGACGCGGGCTACGTGATGACCGCCGAGGGCGAGGGCCGCCGCATCACGCCCGAAGGTCAGAGCCTCCTCGACGACGTGGCCGGCGAGGTCCTCGAAGACCTCGACCGCCCGGACCTCGAGCGCTACGCCTGAACGCCGGCGTCGTTCACCCATCGTTTCTCCCGCAGGTCGCCGTGACAGCCGCTGCGCCGCCCGGCAGTGGCTCGCTCCGAAATCGTTTTCCCCGCGACTCGACAAGGGACGACTATGAGTGGTGAGCCGACCGACGAGGAGCTCGAGAAGCTCCGCGAGGAGAAAATGGAGCAGCTACAGAACGAGCGCGGCGAGGGTCAGGGCCCCGACGAGGAGGCCATGGAGGCCCAGCGCGAGCAGATGGAGGCCCAGAAGAAGGCCATGCTCCGCAAGCACCTCACCGACGGCGCGCGCAAGCGCCTCAACACCGTGCAGATGTCCAAGCCCGAGTTCGGCGACCAGGTCGAACAGCAGGTGCTCGCACTCGCCAAGAGCGGCCGCATCCAGGGCAAGATCGACGAGGAGAAGATGAAACAGCTCCTCAAGGAGCTCCAGCCCGACCAGCAGAGCTTCGACATCCAGCGCCGGTAGATGCCGACCGCCGCGACGCTGTTTTCCGCGGGGAAGGACTCGACGCTCGCCGCCCTCCTCCTCGACCCGTTCTACGACGTCGTCGCCTGTAGCTGCACCTTCGGTCTCTCGATGGGCCCGTCAGTGGCCGAGACCGCGCGGGAGGCGGGCGAACGCGTCGGATTCACCGTCGCGACGGTCGAACTAGACGAGGCGGTGGCCCACGAAGCCGTCGAGCGGATGGTCGCCGACGGCTACCCGCGCGAGGGGATCCAGCTGGTCCACGAGCACGCGCTGGAGACTGTCGCCGGACTGGAGCGCGTCGCGGGAGAGTCGTTTACCGTGGTCGCCGACGGGACGCGCCGCGACGACCGCGCGCCCGTGATCGACCGCCCGTTCGCCCAGAGCCTCGAAGACCGCCACGGCGTCGACTACGTCCGGCCGCTCGCGGGCTACGGCCGGCGCGCCATCGACGACCTGGCCGCGCGCTCGCTCGACGTGAAACGGGGGCCGAGCGAGGAACTGGCGACCGGCGACTACGAGACCGAACTACGGGCGCTCATGGCAGACGAGTACGGGCAAAAGCGCGTCGACGAGGTGTTTCCCGAACACACGCAGTCGCGGGTCGTCGGGCGGGCGGAGTGAGTGAAAGTGAAGCCGTGATTTCGACAACGATTGCTCGGTACTGCATAGCGAACCGCGGACATACATATAAAACACCGCGTTTTCAGGAAAATTCGGCTCGGTAAAACCCAAACGCATTCAAGCGGTACGTCGAGACGAGATGGCCATCGACCAGTCCCGAGGATTCAGCGGGGAATTTCCGGAGGACCCGGAAGACCTGCTTCCAGCGGATAGCGTCCTCACGCTCGAGGAGTACCTCGCGATGCACGCGGCGGTCGGGCACCGGACCCGATACGAGATTCTGTATCGACTCGTTCACGGCGGCGACAAGAGCCCCACAGAACTCGAAGCCGAGATGGACATCGACGACAGCACGCTCCACTATCACCTCAACGAACTCGTCGACGTCGGTCTCGTCGAGAAGCGCCAGCGGACCAAACGTGACCAGAACGGGCTGTACACGTACTATCGGGCGACGGTGTTCGGCGAGGTCACACTCACCGAGGGTGTCGACGAACTGATCCGCGGCGAGCAGGAGTTCGAAGCCATGTACGATAGTTCGGCCGCGAACGGCGAGTGACAGTCGGCGAGCGGGACCGTTCCCGCGAGGACGCTCGCCGCGGACGGACAGGTTGAAGCGACCCCTCACCGAACGGCGTGGTATGTACGAGGGACTGAAGGGGTTCACCGACTTCTACCCCGCGGAGATGGCCCCCCGCCGGCAGGTCATCGACGCAATCGAGGAGACGGCCCGGCAGTACGGCTTCCGCGAGACGGCCACCCCGGCGCTCGAACCCGCCGAGATGTGGACCGACAAGAGCGGCGAGGACATCGTCGACGAACTCTACGACTTCGAGGACAAGGGGGGACGGCACGTCACGCTCACGCCCGAGCTCACCCCGACCGTCGCGCGGATGGTCGTCGCCAAGCAGCAGGCCCTCTCGAAGCCCATCAAGTGGTTCTCGACGCGGCCGTTCTGGCGCTACGAGCAGGTCCAGCAGGGCCGCTTCCGCGAGCTCTACCAGACCAACGCCGACATCTTCGGCTCCAGCGAGCCCGCGGCCGACGCCGAGATACTCGCCTTCGCCGCCGACTCCCTCACCAACCTCGGCCTCGACGGCTCCGAGTTCGAATTTCGCGTCTCCCACCGCGATATTCTCGGTGAGTTGCTGCGCTCGTTCGACGCAGACGTGGACGTCCCCGCCGCGATCAGGGCGGTCGACAAGAGCGCGAAGGTCGACGAGGCCGAGTACCACGGCCTGCTCGCCGACGCCGGCCTCTCCTACGACCAGGCCCGCGAGTTCGACGACCTGCTCGCCGCCGGCGACGAGGACCTCTCCCATCTCACCGACTTCGCCGACAGCGACGACCTCGCTGCTGCCGTCGACAACCTCGAAGCCGTCCTCGACGCCGCCGACGATTTCGGCGTCCGCGAGTACTGCGACGTGAGCCTGACGACCGCGCGCGGGCTGGACTACTACACCGGCATCGTCTTCGAGTGTTTCGACGCCTCGGGCGAAGTCTCCAGGTCGATCTTCGGCGGCGGGCGCTACGACCACCTCATCGAGGAGTTCGGCGGCCAGTCCACGCCCGCCGTCGGCGTCGGCATCGGCGTCATGAACTCGACGCTGCCGCTGCTCCTGCAGGTCCACGACGCTTGGCCCGGCGAGGGCATCGCGACCGATTACTACGTCCTGCAGGTGGGCGACGTGCGCCCCGTCGCCGCACGCATCGCCCGCGACCTCCGCCAGCGTGGCCACGTCGTCGAGACGGACGTCGCCGGGCGGTCGTTCGGCGCGCAGATGAACTACGCCGACGGCATCGACGCCGAGACCGTCGTCATCGTCGGCGAGCGCGACCTCGAAGACGACGAAGTCACCGTCAAGGACATGGAGTCGGGCGACCAGACCAACGTCCCCGTCGACGAGTTCCCCGGCGATCGCGACCGGCCGACCTACGACGACTTCGCGTAGCGAGTCGGTGATTCTCCGGAGCGCGGTGCTCCCCAGTCTTTCTCTCTGGCGCGCGCCGTCGCGCCGGGCGCGGCGCTTGTCGCCGCGAAGCGCGCGGCTCTGCCGCGAGCACGACGTGGCGCGACGTATTCGCGCGAGGGACGAGAAGCGCAGCTTGCGAGCAGGGCGAGACCGAAGGTCTCGCTGGCAGTCGGGCGACCGTGTCGCCCGACGACATCGCAGGAGGTTGGGGAGGTGTGAGGCTCACGCTTGCCCGAACAGGAACCGTTCGAAGACCGTCCACTCAGGATTTGCCTGGCGGACTGGAAGGGCGAGACGTGCTCGCGTTCATGTAGTCGTCTGAGCGGGCACTATCCGCGCGGGCGGTGCGGAGAGCGCGGATATCCCGCCCAGCGACCGCGAGCGCGTCGAGGGCTTCCATTTCACAGGATCAAGTGCGGTCGCGGTTGCGGTCACTCTCACCCGGAGCGAGCGCGGCGAGGGCTTCCATCTCTCTACGGTAAGTGCGGTAGCGGCTAGATCGAGTGCGGTCACGATTGCGTCTGCAATCGTGATTACGACAGCGAACGAGGTCGTCGAAATCGCTCACTCCAGTCCATCGAAAATCGCACCGGCGACGCGCGCAGCGGAGGCCCACTCTCGATACCGCTGACGCCACACGCCCCTCGCACTCTCGACAGCCTCGTCGTCCACCCGAAACGACACCCCGTCGTAGGTCACGTCCCAGAGCACGAGCGGTTCGGCGGGCGCCGGCGCGACGCCGTCCGGCCCATCGATCGACTCGCTCCCGAGCATCCACTCGACCTTCTCGAGTTCCGACTCGCCGCGCCCGATCTCGACGGCGAGGCCGACCACGCGGCGGACCAGTTGCCGGGCGAACCCACCCGCTCGAAGTCGAATTGCCAGAAAGTCGCCGTCGCGCTCGGCGGAGATGTCCAGATCGCGGACCGTCCCCGTCTCGTCGGACGTGAGGTTGTGGAAGTCGTGCTCGCCGGCGAGTCGGGCGAGCGCGTCGCGGACTCGTCCCTCATCGAGCGAGGCAGCTGTGTCGTCGTCGCGAGGCGCGTGGAGGAAGTAGACGTACCCCCGTCGACGAGCGTCGTGGGTGGCGTGGAAGTCGTCGGGCACGTCGGCGCCGGCCCAGGCGCGCACCGACCCGGGGAGTTCGCCGTTGAACGCCCGCGGCGTGAGCCAGTCGGGCGCGTCGAACGCGACGGTTTGGGCGCGCGCCGAGACGCCGGCGTCGGTCCGGCCCGCCGCGGCGTAGCCCGCTGGCGCCGCGTCGTCCGCGCAGACGCCCAGTTCGCGAAGCGCGTCGAAGAGCGTGTCCTCGACCGTGGACACGTCGGGCTGGCGCTGGAAGCCGTGAAAGGGGCGGCCGTCGTAGGCGACGCGATAGGCTCGCATCACGCCCCTGTCGGGCCCGCAGCGAGTTAATCCGACCGACCCCGATCCGAGACCGCCGCAAATTCTATGCGTACACAGCATCGAATACACAGATATGGGTAGCAAGAACATCAGCGTCAGAGAGGACGTCTATCGCGCGCTCCAGCACGCGAAAGGCGAAGACGAGAGCTTTTCGGACGTGATCGAGCGGTTGATCGAGAGCGGGCGCGGTGACCATCCGCTGTACGGACTCGTCGGCGTCCTCGACGAGTCGGGGGCAGAGCGGGTGCGAGAGCGCGCGACCGGGTTCCGGGAGAGCGTCGACGACCAGTTCGACGCCGAATCGTGATCCTCGACTCCTGTTTTTTGATCGACCTGATGGCGGGCGACGAGCGCGCGGTCGCGAAGCTCGACGAACTCGTCGCCGAGAGTCGCCCGCTGGCCGTGTCGGCCCTGAGCGTGACCGAAGTCGAACGCGGACTGACCGACGACGAGCGAACGCAGTTCGACGCCGTCGTCGCCGACGTGGACGTGGTGGCGTACGACAGAGCGATGGCCCGCCGCGCCGCCGGAGTCCTCCGCGCGCTCGACGCCGACGGGTCGCCGATCGGTGCCGTGGACGCGATGGTCGCCACCACCGCGCTGGAACGCGACGGTGCCGTCGTGACGCGAAACGTCTCCGAGTTCCGCCGCGTCGACGGCGTCCGGGCGATTCCCTATTGACGGTGCTCAGCGGCGCCGCGGCGGAACGGTCGTTCTCACTCCAGTTCGAGCGTCCCATCGGCGCTGCCAGCGGCGGTCGCGCCCGAATCGACCGTCTCGTCCAGGTCCTCGGTCGCGAGCAACTGGTCAAGGCGGCGCTCGAACTCCGCCTCGTCGATCTCGCCGCGGGCGTACCGGTCGCGGAGTTTCGCGACCGCGTGGTCGTCTTCCGTGTCGGCCGGGGTGTCGCCGCTCGCGATGGCCGTGTCAGTGGCCGTCGATTCGGCGTCGTCGTCCTCCGGAGCGACGTACGGGAGTCGGTCGCCGAGGATCGCCGTCAGCGGCAGGGCGATGAGCAATCCGGAGATGGCGATCAGACCCGGGATCCGGCTGGGCGCGACCACGCCCGTCAGCGCCGTCAACCCGAGCGTCAGGACCGTGATCGTCCCGAGCGCCTCGAACTTCGTGAGCTGCGGGAGGGCACTGCTCATGCGTGGAGCGTGCTCCGCCGTCGACATATGTGTTCGTGGTTCGAGCGAGCGTGTTCGAGAGTCGAAAGGCCGCGGTCGCTCGCTAGCTGTCTTCTCTACCGCAGCCAACACCGCACCCGCAGACAGCACCGCGGCCGCGGACGATCGTGAGAGCTGAAAGCCCTCGACCCGCTCGCGGTCGCTGGGCGGGATATCCGCGCTCTCCACATTGCCCGCGCGGATAGTGGCCCGCCCAGCGACTACACGAGCGCGAGCGCGCCTCGCCCTTTCAGTCCACCAGGACAGCACCGCCACGCACCGCAACCGCAGACAGCCACGAACCTCCCCAACCGACTGCGCTTCTCGTCGTCCCTCCTGCGATGCTCATCCCTCGCGCGAATACGTCGCGGCACGGAGGCCGCGACAGCGCGCGCCACCGCACGTGGTCAGTCGTCCGCGGCCTCACTTTTCGCACCGTCGGCGAGCGGATCGGCCGCGTCGGACGCGCCGGTCGCGCCGTTTTCGGGGTTCATCGTCACGACGCGCTGGGGGAACGGGATCTGGATACCCGCGTCGGTAAAGGCGCGGTAGACGCTCTTGTTCAGGCGGTGGGTGGCGCGGCCGCGCATGACGGGGGCGGGGATCCAGCACAGCAGTTCCACGTCGAGCGCGGAGTCGTCGAAGCCGCGAAAGCGGACCCGCGGTGCGGGCGAATCGAGGACGAGGTTCTCGGCGTCGGCGACTTCCAGCAGGGTGTCTTCCACCTCGTCGACGTCGCTGCCGTAGGCGACGCCGACCTTGACGCGGACACGGCGCTCGCGCTGTGGGGAAGACTCGTTGGTGATCGTCGCGGTGTTGAGTACCGAATTGGGGACGGTGACGAGCATGTCGTCGCGGGTCCGCAGGACGGTCGAGCGGATGGAGATGTCCTCGACGCGACCCCGTTCGCCCGATTCGAGGACGATGTAGTCGCCGACCGCGTAGGTCCCGTCGGCGTACAGCGAGATGGAGCCGAAGAAGTTGGCGAGCGTGTCCCGCGCGGCGAGACCGATGACGATGCCGAGGATGCCCGCCGACGCGAGCAGCGGCGTGACGTCGACGTTCCACAGCGAGAGGACGAAAAAGCCCGTGATACCGAGCAGGACGGCGGTCCAGACGTTCTGGAAGATGGGGACGACCCGGGAGTGCTCCGTGCGCTCCTCGGTGAGCACGGCGGAGACGCGCCGCCCCATCCGCGCGAGCTGGAACGCCCAGACGAGCGCGACGAGCGTCAGCGTCCCCGACTCCGTCGGGCCGGTCCACTCGGGTGCGTCGGTGAGCAGCGCCACGCCGAGGTTCGCGCCGACGAGCACGACCGTCACGTACAGCGCGGGGTGGACGCTCCGCAGGACGGCCGCGTCCACGTCGCCCGGAATGTGCCGAGTCAGTCTCCGGATCAACACGTCGCCGCCGACCTGGATGACCCGCGCCCCGAGCACGGAGAGTCCGACGACGAGCGTGAACGCGAGCCACGGTGGGAGCGCCAGTAATTCGGCCCACAGGCTCTCGGGAATTTCCCACAGTTCCGCCGCAAGAGACGATTGCATGCGGTAAGTACGCCATTCCGGCATATAGCTCTGCTGTCAGTCGCGGGGATAGGGGCGCGTGGAAAGCCATGCGACCGCCGCTGTGGACCGGTCGCGGTTCCAGCAGTTCGTAGCGGGGCTGTCACGCTGTCTGTGGTGAAAGGAGACTCCACCCGAACGACACCGAGCGATCCGAGTCGAACAAAGACTCCGTCTCTCGATCGGAACCGAACGCTCTTTGAGGGGGACGGACCCGAGACGGGGTATGGACGCGGACGACCTGGCGCTGGCGCTGGCCCTGGGACTGGTCCAGGGGCTGTTCGAGTGGCTGCCCGTCTCCAGCGAGGGCAGCGTCGCGCTCGCGCTCACCGCGACGGGCGAACCGGCCGACGCCGCGACGCAGTTCGCCCTCTTTCTCCACGCCGGCACCGCCGTCGCCGCGCTCACCTTCTACCGCGACGACGTACTCGCGATACTGCGGCGCCTGCCCGAGTGGCGCCCGGGCGACGCGTTCGGCGAGGACCGTGCCGACCTGACCTTCTACGCCATCGCGACGCTCGTCTCCGGCGTCGTGGGACTTGCCGCGTATTTCACGCTCGAAGCCATCGTCTCCGAACTCACGGGCGGCGCCTTCGTCGTCGTCATCGGCGCGCTCCTCGTCGGCACCGGCCTGCTCCAGCGCGGGGCGAGCCGATGGGGACTGGGCGAGCGCACGACGCCCGACGCCGTCGACGCGGTGCTCGTGGGCCTGATGCAGGGCTTCGCGCTCCTGCCGGGCGTCTCGCGCTCGGGAACCACCGTCAGCGCGTTGCTCCTGCGCGGCCACGACGGTGAGGGCGCGCTCGAACTCTCCTTTCTCCTGTCGATCCCCGCCTCCCTCGGCGCGGGCGTGCTCGTCGTCGTGACCGAGGGCGTCCCGGCCATCTCGCCCGCTGCGGCCGTCCTCGCGCTCGCGGTCAGCGCCGTCGTCGGCTACCTGAGCGTCGGCGCGCTCGTGGCGCTGGTCCGGCGCGTGGCCTTCTGGGGCGTCTGCGTCGGCTTCGGCGCGCTCGCCGTCGTCGGCGGTGCCGTCTTGCTGGTGTGATCCGGAGGCCGACCGGTCGGTCGGTGCAGTGTTCCCATATTGGATACGCCACAAGGGATATCCGTCTGTAGACGCACGACTCTACTATGAGCAACGACGAACGTGGTGACGGTGGACGATACAGCGAGACCGTCGCGCTCGACGACGTGCTCGGTGTGTTCGAGGCCGTCGACGGCCCGGTCGTGATGTCGGGTGACGTCGCTGAGCACCTCGATTGCTCCCGTGAGACGGCGCGCCGGAAGCTCCGCGCACTGGAAGAACAGGGCCGCGTCGCCGGTCGAAAGACGGCGGGCCGGGTCGTGTGGTGGCTCGTGGACGAACGGGACTCCGTTCGGGGGATCGATCCCGACGACCCGTTCTGGGAGTTCGACCCCGGTTCGTCCGGCGAGTCCGACGTCTCCGAACGCGTCGACGAAGTGCTGTACGGCAAAGAGTCAGCATGACGGAGAAAGGGACGGGGTCGGGAGCGGGCGCAACGCCGCTGTTCGTCGATACGGGCGCGTTCTACGCCAGGGCTGACGACGACGACCAGCACCACGAGACCGCACTCCAGCTGTTCGAGACGATCCGTTCCGGCGACATCCCCTACCGTTCACTATTTACATCACAGTCCGTCCTCGCCGAACTCGCGACCCTCGTACTCTACAAACTCGGACACCGCGACGCCATTCGCACGCTGACCGCCATCCGACGCTCGGAGAGTATCAACGTCCTTCCGGTCGGCAAGGCCGCCTTCGAGAGCGCGGCCGACCAGTTCGAAGACTACGACGACCAGGAGATCTCGTTCGTGGACCACACGAGTAGCGTCCTCGCCGACGAGCGAAATATCGAGCACGTCTTCGCGTTCGACGGTGACTTTCGAACGCTCGGGTTTACCCTCGTCCCGGAGGACATCGGCCTCTCAGACGCGTGACTGAGCGTACCACCCAGTGGGGATTTATACGCGGCGGCACAACCACCGAGCGACAGAGGCCATGAGCGGCGACGAGGCGAAACTGGTCGACAGCGCGGCCGACTACTGCGACGTGATTCGCGACGGCGACCCGGTCGCCGACCCGCGCTGGCGCTCCGCGCGAGTGGTCGTCACGAACAAGCGGCTGATCCTCGCCGAGTCCGACGGCAACCGCTCCTTTACCCACGACGCGCTCGAACTGGTCGACGACCCCGAGAGCGTCGCCCCCGACGGCCTCGCCGCGGACGGGGCGACGGCTTTCCGCGCCGGCGAGGCGGTCTTTCTGGTCGACGCCGCCGATGTAGACGCGCTCGACCGCGAGTACTGCCGGGCCGCGCTCGACACCGAGGTGATCCTCGTCAAACACCCCGCGGTCGTCGGCGGCGTCGTCCAGGACACCGACTGGTCGAAGGCCCGCTTCCGGTTCGCCGACGACGAGGTGAAACTCGCACTGCCCGGCGGCGGCACGGCTTCCTTTCCCGTCGCGGACGTGGGGACCGTCGAGACGGCGACGGAGACGGTGATGGGCGACTCGCGAACGGTCGTCCGTCTCGAACACACCGACGACGAGGACCGCAGCGTCGAGACGCACTTTTCGGGCACTGCGGCCCACACTCGCGCGCTGACGCACCTCTTCGAGGCCGTCATCGAAGAGCGCGGCAGCGAGGAGCACGAACTCACCGAGACGGAGAATCAGGTGCTGATGGCGCTGTACTCGGGCGTCTCGCCGTTCGAGATGGCCGACTTCGTGGGTCTGGACGTCGACGAAGTCGAGGAGATCTACCAGAAGCTGCTGGAGATGGGCGCGGTCGACGAGGTGCGCGTCCGGACCGAGGTGTCGCTGAACGCCCACGGGCGCAACCTCGCCAGCGAAGCGATGAGCGAACAGTGACGGCCGGTCAGCCTAGGTATCGGACAGCGATTCGAGGTATTCGGAGACCGCTTCGACGAATTCCACGTACCGGTCGAGGGCGTTCTGCAACGAGTCGTAGACGATGTCGTCGTTCACGATCGGACCGTAAGTGTGCGAGAGCACGTCGCGGAATTCGACAGCCTCCCGCAAGCGGTCGGCCAGATTCGAATCGATCACAGTGCGGTCTTCGAGGGCTGTGATCGTCTCCTTGCGACGACCGGGAACTGACTCGCTCTCCAGTTTCAGAATCGTTTCGGCGATGTCGAGGACTGCCTCGGTTGTCTTTTCGAACTTCCGCTCGGTCGCGTCTCGCAGGTCCTGTTTCCCGTCGGCTTTGTACTCGGATCGCGACAGCGGCTGGAGGTCCTGCAATCGCGAAACGTTCCGTTCGATCTCGTCGACAGCGTCCGCGATCCGATGTGCCCGTTCAGCGGACAAGTCCTCGTCTCGGTTCATTTCGTCCTCGAAATCACGCGTCGCCTCGATCGATATCGGTCCCCTCTCGCAATCGTTCGACGGCAGCGGCGACGCGGTCGCGGGCGGTTGTGAGCGACGGTGGGTCGCCTGCACGTTCGCGTTCGAGTTCCGTCCGGCGCGATTCCGAACCGATAACGACGCGGCCGTCGGTAAACACGGACCGAGCGAACGACGGGGGCGTCGCGTGAACGTCGACGACGTCGACCGCCTCGGGGAACGCGTCGTCGAGATCCGACCGTAGTCGGAGGTACGCCTCGCTGTATCCGTCGTCGTCCGGTCGGAGTGACGAGAACTCGACTGCGATGTCGAGGTCGCTCCGTTCGGTCGAGTCGCCGCGCGCAGCGGAACCGAACACCATCGCGAACGAAACGGGATGGCGCGCGAGCGTCTCCCGAAGCCGGGAGAGCCGCTCGTCGTCGAGGCTCTTCTCGTTCTCGTCGCTCGCCATACACACAGTTCGAGTCCGTCTGCCTATTAGTTTTGGCACCGGTCCGCGCCCGACCCATCGCGAGTCCGCGTTCCATCCGTCTCACGGGAGAAACTCACCAGCGATAACGGGGCCGAAAACCCTAATGGCGGACGCGGGGAAGGCTCGACAATCCCACCGGCGACATGAGCGACTCCGAGACGAAGATCACGGACGTGCAGGGCCAGTACATGCAGGCCATGGAGTCCGGCCGCCAGATCGACGACGCGAGGTGGCACTCCTGTCGGATCGTCCTGACGAACAGGCGACTCGTTCTCATCTCGGAGACCAAGATGTCGGTCGCGCTCGAAGAGATCAACTCGGTCGGCGGTCGCTACGACGTCAACCAGCAGACCGCGCAGGTCGCGAGCTACCTCGCGGTCCACGTCGGCGACGACGTCCTGCTGGTCTCCGCGGCCGAACACGACGCCTTCGAGACGGACTTCTACCACGCCTGTCTCAACGGCGAGATAATCTTCGCCAAACACCCCGCTGTCGAGGGGGGCGTCGTCCAGGGCACCGAGTGGGCGAAAGCCCGCATCAAGATCACCGACGAGACCATCCGGCTGGCGCTGGCCGACGGCCGCACGGTCGGCATCGAGCGCGACGACATCGGCGAAGTCGAGGAGGACGAGCGCGAGGCCGCCGGCGAAAAGCGCCGCGTCATCGAGGTCGAACACAGTCAGGAAGAGATCAGCGTCGAGACCCACCTCACCGGCAGCGAGTACGACCTCTCGGTGCTCTCGCTCGTACTGGAGGAGGGCGTCGAGCGCAATCGCGCGGACCTTGACCTGGGGCCCGTCGAGAAACAGGTCGTCATGGCCTTACACTCGGGGGTTTCGCCGTTCGACATCCCGGACTTCGTCGGCGCCGACGTCGAGGAGGTCGAGGCGATCTTCGACCGACTCATCGAACTCGAGGTCATCGAAGTCGTCCGCGAACGCACCGAGGTCGAGATGACCGCGCAAGGACGCTCGGTCGCCGGCGAGACGATGGGCGAACAATGATGAACTGTCGAAACGCGGTTCAAGACTGATAGCGGGGCGATGGGGTCCGCGAAACGACTGCAATCGCTGGATGGTTGAGCGACAGTTCTATGAGTGCCACTGACATGCCACGACATATGGACACGGAAGCGGACGACAACAGTGACATGGTGAAACTCAATGTCAAAGTGCCGAAACGACTGCTGGAAGAACTCGACGAACTCGCGAAGGAGCTGAACTACACCAATCGATCGGAGTTCGTCCGCGAGGTGCTTCGCGACACCACGGAACCGGTTCTGACACCCGGTTCGCGAGAGGGTATATCTGAAGGATACGCCGACGTAGCCGCGGGCCGGACGATGTCGATGTCGGAAGCGAAGGACCGACTCGGTATCGAGAGCTAGCAGAGAAAGAAGTACATCCAGGCGGGGATGTGGATGATTCCAGCTTCATTATCAAGCACGTCCGAATTATTGACACAGATACCGAATTCAGCGTTGCGTTCCTCTAGGAATCGCTTCATTCCACGCAACGACCGCGAGGTAGCGTCACCATTTTTCACTTCGATCGGGAGGAGGTACTCGTTTCCGTCGAGAACAAAGTCGACTTCGCCGCCAGAATCGTAATAGGAAATATCTGCGTTCTGTGCATTCGAGAGGTAGAATTGTAATCGCCGAGTGTGATCGCAGACCGCCGTCTCGAAGATCGGTCCCATCGCTTCCGGATTCTCTAACGTCGACTCAGCGAGAGTTCCGTTCAGCGCATTATAGATTCCAACATCCTGCAGATAGATTTTCGGCAGGCCACCAGAGGAGTACTCTGAACCACTGTACTTCGGACAGCGATTGACCAGATAGAACTCGTCTAAGTGCTCCAGATACGCATCAACCGTCTGTCGGCTAACATCTGCGGCCTCGGCAACACTCGACTTGCTCACTTTCGATCCCGTAGAGGCAGCCAGCAGAGAGAGTACCCGTAGCACTTTTTCCGGCTTTTCGACCTGAAACACGTTCGCAAGATCTCCAGTGACTGTGTTCCGTAAGTCGGTATCCAGAACGGTGTACGAGTTGGGAACAGTCTCGTTGAGAACCCCTGGATATCCCCCTTTGAGGAGGTACTCGTCTTTTAATCGCTGCATCTGTGGCTTCTTACTCTCATAGACGCCGAAGAATCGTGAGAGCGCACCACGGAGTGCCGCTGAGTCGCCTTCTTTCACGCTCTCTTCGAGCTTCGAGCGTAGTTCAGTGGACTCGTCGTAAGCCGTCTCTTCATCAATAACGGATTCGTAGCGGACGTACTCGACGAATTTCATCGGCATCATAACCCGTTCGTCCATCCGGCCGACGAGCGTGTCACCCGCATCACTCTCGATCAGAGTGCTGATAGAACCGGTGGCGACGAACTGGAGATTCGAGTACGTATCAGTGTAATACTTTAGCGTGTCTGCCCAGTTCGGTGTCTTCTGTACCTCGTCGACGAAAATGTAGACCGTCCCATCGACGTCCCGGAAGTCCTTCTGAAGGATATTTGTCTTGAACGTCTCGATGGCCTCTTCGATTATCCCTTCTGGATTCGAGAGGATCGCACTGTTTTCTATTGTGAGGTACAGGATTCGACTACTGGGAATGTGATCTTCCGTGAGTAGCGACTCGATCAATTGGCCACAGAGCGTTGTTTTCCCTACTTGCCGTGGGCCACGGATTGTCATAATTGACCGCTGAGACGTCGTCAAACGCTCTCTGATCTTGTAGAGGTCGCGCCGACGATGTTCCGCCTTTTTCAACGATTCCTGAACCCCTTCGCCCCCCCACCACAGATTCATCCGATTCAGCAGAGCCAGCAGATTCGCTTCATCCATACCCTTTTGTGAGGCCGAAGGTGCATAATATTGTTGACCGCAGTTAACAATATCTGGAGATAGTTGGGTACTTCAGTTTGCAATATCGTTCCAAATTTGAAGAGTTCATGAGGCAATATTCGGAAAGCGTACGTTTCGATGGACGGGTCGTTGACGTTCACGTCGGCCAGTAGCCGCATTCGCTACGCCTCTACGGACGAGCGGTCTTGGTTGTGACCGGGCGGAGCCGGGAACTCGGTTGTTCTCCCCGGTTTCAGTCCACATACGTCAGACTCGCGCCCCAGAAAGTTGAAACCGGACCGGAGCGACCTACTGGTATGAGCATCGACACGGCGGTCGTCCTCGCGGCGGGGGAGGGGACGCGGCTCCGGCCGCTGACCCACAACCGGCCAAAGCCGATGTTGCCCGCGGCGAACCGACCGATCCTCGAGTACGTCTTCGACGCGCTCGTCGCGGCGGACGTCGAGCGCATCGTCGTCGTCGTCGGCTACGAACGCGACCGCGTCCAGGACTACTTCGGCCCCACCTACGGCGGCGTCGACCTGAAGTACGTGGTCCAGCACAAGCAACTCGGGAGCGGCCACGCGCTCTTGCAGGCCCGCAACGCCGTCGACGGGCCGACGCTGGTCGTCAACGGCGACCGGGTCATCGACGCGAGCATCGTCCGCGACGTCGCGACCGAGTTCGAGGACTCGGGCGCGCCGACGATGGCCGTCCTCGAGCGCCCGGAGACGGCCCAGTACGGCGCGGTCGTCCTCCACGAGGGCGACGTGGCCGAACTCGTCGAGAAACCCGACACCGACGAGTACCGGCTGATCAACGCCGGCGTCTACGCGTTCGAACCCTCCGTCTTCGACGCCATCGAGGACACGCCGCGCCAGGACGGCGAACTCGGGCTGACCGAGACGATCACCCGCCTCATGGACTCGGGGCGAGTCCGTGGCGTCCGCACCGAGGGGATGTGGGTCGACGCGACCTACCCGTGGGACCTTCTCGCGGTCGCCGACGAGGTACTCGCGCGCGGCCACGTCGCCGACTCCGCGCGGCACAACGACAGCCCCGCACACGGCGAGGCGTTCGACCGCGACCGGTACGAACGCAACCGGGACGACCGCGTCTGGGTCGACCGCGACGCGACGGTCCACGAGTCGGCCGTGTTGCAGGGCCCCGTCGTCGTCGGCCCGGACTGCGAGGTCGGCCCCGGCGCGGTCGTCGGGCCGAACGCCGCGCTCGGCCAGAACGTCACCGTCGGCGCGAACGTCACCGTCCGGCGCTCGGTACTCGACGCCGACGCGCGCGTCGAGGCCGGATCGACGCTCATCGACACCCTGACCGGCCAGGACGTTCGCATCGGCGCCGGAACCGTCGTTCCGGGCGGTCCCGCCGACGTGCGCGTCGGCCGCGAAGTCTTCGAGGACCAGCGCCTCGGTGCGGTGCTGGCCGACCGCGTTGTGGCTGAGGGTGCCGCCTCGTTCGCACCGGGGACGCTCGTCGGCCCGCGGGCGCACATCGGCACGGCCGTCCGCGCGAGCGGCACGGTCGGCGAGGGCGCGGAGGTGGTGCGCTGATGTGCGGGATCATCGGCTGCGTCGGCCGCGACGAGGAGACGCTCGACGTGCTCGTCCACGGCCTCTCGAAACTGGAATATCGGGGGTACGACTCCGCGGGCGTCGCGCTGACCGGCGACCGCCTCGACGTCTGCAAGCAGTCCGGCGAGATCGCCGACCTGAAGCGCGCGCTCGAGGCCCGCGAGATCAAAGGTGCGGCCGGCATCGGCCACACTCGCTGGAGCACCCACGGGCCGCCGACCGACGCGAACGCCCACCCGCACCTCGACTGCACGGGCGACGTGGCCGTCGTCCACAACGGCATCATCGAGAACTACCAGGAACTCCGCGACCGACTCGTCTCGGCCGGCCACGGCTTCAAGAGCGACACCGACACGGAAGTCGTCCCGCACCTGATCGAGGACGCGCTGGCCGACGGCGCCGACCCCGAAAACGCGGTCCGCGAGGCCGTCGCGCAACTCGAGGGGAGCTACGCCATCGCGGCGGTCGTCGCCGGCGAGGACGCCGTCTACGCGGCGCGCAACGACTCGCCGCTCGTCCTGGGGATCGGCGACGACGCCGTCTATCTGGCCAGCGACGTGCCCGCCTTCCGCGATTTCACCGACCGGGTGGTCTACCTCGAAGACGGGGAGTTCGCGACGCTCCGGGCCGGCGACTACCGCGTCACCGACGCCGACGGGAACGCGGTCGAAAAAAGTGTCGAGACCGTCGAATGGGACCCCGAGGAGACGGGCAAGAGCGGCTACGACCACTACATGCTCAAGGAGATCCACGAACAGCCGCGGGCGCTCCGGCAGTGTCTCCGCGGGCGCGTCGACGAGATGAGTGGGACTGTGGACATCGAGGACCTGGGCGACCTCTCGCCGACCGGCGTCCAGTTCGTCGCCTGCGGGACGAGCTATCACGCCGCGCTCTACGGCGCGCAGCTGTTCCGCGCGGCCGGCATCCCCGCCCAGACGTTCCTCGCGAGCGAGTACGCCACTGCCGTCCCGCCGATCGGCGACGCGCTCGTCGTCGGCGTCACCCAGAGCGGCGAGACCGCCGACACGCTCTCTGCGCTCCGGGAGGCGCGCAGGCGCGGCGCGCGCACCCTCGCGGTGACGAATACTGTGGGCTCGACGGTCGCCCGCGAGTGCGACCACGCGCTGTACATCCGCGCCGGCCCCGAGATCGGCGTCGCGGCCTCGAAGACGTTCGCGACGCAACTGGCCGCGCTGAACCTCCTCACGCTCGGGACGACCCGCGTCGAGGGTGCGCGCTCGACCATCGCCGCGCTCCGCGATCTACCCGGGAACGTCCAGTCGATCCTCGACAACTCGAACGCCGCCTCGGTCGCCGAGACCTACGTCGACTCGGACGCGTACTTCTTCATCGGTCGGGGTCACCAGTATCCCGTCGCGCTCGAGGGCGCGCTGAAGATGAAGGAGATTTCCTACAAACACGCCGAGGGCTTCGCCGCCGGCGAGCTGAAACACGGCCCGCTCGCGCTGGTCACCGAGGACACGCCCGTCTTCGCGGTCGTCACCGGCGACGACGAGATGGCGACGAAAACCGTGGGCAACGTCAAGGAGGTCGAGGCCCGCGACGCGCCCGTCGTCGCCGTCACCGACGGGCAATCCGACGTCGAGCGCTACGCCGACCACGTCCTCGAGATTCCCGAGACCCACCCGCGTGCGGCCGCCGTCCTCGCGAACGTCCAGCTCCAGCTCGTCTCGTATCACGTCGCGAACGCGCTCGGTCGGTCGATCGATAAACCTCGGAATCTGGCGAAAAGCGTCACCGTGGAGTGAACCGAAACGCGGTCTGAATCGGTCTATGAGCCGTTATATCTGCGAATATTGGGAGACGACCTGGCTGCGAATTATATTGATGGTAATGGGACCAACACACTTATTTTGATGGCAGAACTACCATCAACTGAAGATGGAAGACGATCGTGACGTCGAGGTCGTTCGCGATCGACGTCGCGATTTCGGCGACGAGGTAGTTCGGATCCGAATGCTTCGCGTTCCGGAGTCCGAGAAATTCCCGGAGGGGATCAAATATGCGTTCCACTACGGCCGAAAGGAGAGTGACGAGACGATCCTCCGGTACGACAACCACCACGGTGTCCACGAACGCCACAGCGGCTCTGAACTGGAGGAAATCGACTTTCTGGGTATCGAGGTACTGCTCCGACGATTCATCCACGAACTTCCCGACCACATGTCACCCTGATCCATGACCACGAACACGCTGCATATCACGGTCGAACCGACCGCGACGTTCTTCGAGGCGGCCCTCGAGGATGCTCGCCGACTCGAGGCGAAGGAGGATGTACCGGACGAATACGTCCTCAGCCTCCCCGATGAAGAGGCTCTCGAGCGGGTGCTAAGTGCGAAGAATCTCGAACTCGTCCGGACGATCGCTACTGAGGAGCCCGAGAGCGTTCGCGAACTCGCCAGACTCGTTGACCGCGACATCAAGAACGTCTCGACTGCTCTGAACCGACTGGAAGAGATCGGTCTCGTCGAACTCGAAGACGTGGGGCGGGCGAAGAAGCCAACGGTCTGGTACGACCACGTAGAGATCGATATTCAGGTGACGCCAGGCGACCACGACGATTCTGACGTCGCTCTCGTGTAGGGCGTTAGTTCGGGTTACGGACCACCATCATTCCTCCGGCGAGAAGCGGGCGTCGCGCTCTTTACAGTCCTGCTCGCGCTTCTCGCGGAGGATATCGGTCGCAGGCTTGTCGGTGGTCGGCTCGCTGTTCGCAGCGAAGCCACGCATCTCGTTCGGCGAGCGAACGTGTTCGACGACCACCTCGCCGTCTTCGGTCTCTCGGAACAGCACCTTTCCGGGGGCGTCGATTCCGAGCTTCTCGCGGAATCGCTTCGGAATGGTCGCCTGGCCGTGCTTCGTGACAGCGACGACTTCTTTCTCAGAGTCGTCTGATCGTTCTGCCTTACTCATTATTAAGAGTATTAGAAACGTTCATAGGTAAGACTTCGCCATAATGGACCTATATCCTATGGAATCGACTGTTTCGGTAGAAGGTCGGGACGAATGAATCACTTCCAACCACGATCTACGATGACCTGATGGAGACGCTAACGCCGCGCGTTCTCGAGCTCATCGAAGCCATCCGCCGGAAGGAACCAGCCAGCATCACCGCAGAGTGGGGTGGATTCAGAACTCCTGCCAGTCGACGACGCGAACCTCGTCGATCCGATCGAAGTGATCGACGTTCGCCGTGAGAACGGGTAGTTTCTCGGCGCGGGCTGTCGCCGCGATGTACACGTCGTGGAGGTCGTGCAACGGTTCCCCTCGGTCCTGAAGGTCGGCGATGATTTCCGCCGCGCCGAGCGCGACCGTCCGCGAAATCGGGACGACGTTGAACCGTGCGAGGAGACGCTCCAGGTCCTCGACCGCGCGCTCGTACGCTTCACTTCCCGTGTCGTACTGCTTTTCGACGACCAGTCTGAGTTCCGTCATCGAGACGATACTGATCGCGTGGCGTCCCTCGTCGTCTAGCTTCCGGACTTTTCGATCGACGCCGCCCCGGTCGATGTCGACGACCACGGACGAGTCAACGAGTTTCATCGTCCTGGCGCTGCAACGTTCCCTCGCTCAGTCGCTCGATATCACTTTTCACAGTTTCGTACGTCGTCGGGTCGAAGATACCCGTACCGGTCACGTCGGCCAGTTTCCCGCCGTCTTCGAGTTTGTCCTCGATCACTTCGCTGAAGCTCCGGTCGCCTTTCTCGCGCTCGAGTTTCCGGTACACCTCGTCCGAGATCGAGATGTTCTTGCTCACAATGTAACGTATGGGTACCCATACGAAAATATATGTCGGCGAGTGTTGTCGTCAGCAAACGACCGGCCGCAGAAAGGACAAGACTCATCACAACCGACACCTAGTTACTCAGAACATGAGTAACTCTCCGCACGTCGCGGTCACCGGGGCCGCCGGCTACATCGGGAGTCGCGTCGTCCACGAGCTCCAGCGGGTCCATCCCGACTGGGAGGTCACCGCGCTCGACAACTTCTATCTCGGAGATGTCCGAGAGATCGGCGACGTGACCGCCGATCACGTCGACATCCGGAATCGGGACCGACTGGAAGACACGCTCGAAGGGGCAGACGCCGTCTTGCACCTCGCCGCGGTCTCGGGCGTCGACGACTGCGACGAGAACGCCGATCTCGCCTACGAGGTCAACGTCCAGGGGACGAACAACGTCGCGTGGTTCTGCCGGAAGAGCGGTGCCGCGCTCGTCTTCCCGTTCTCGATGGCCACGCTCGGCGACCCCGTCGAGTTCCCGATTACGGTGGACCATCCCCGAGATCCGCTGAACTGGTACGGCCGGACGAAACTCCTCGCGGAGCGCTCCATCGAGGACTTCGCCGACGGTGCCTTCCCGGCCCACCAGTTCATGATCTCGAACCTCTACGGCGACCACGAGATCGATGGAGAGACCGTCTCGAAGGGCACCGTGACGAACTTCTTCGTCGGCCGGGCGCTCGAGGGTGAGACGCTCACTGTGTACGAGCCCGGGACCCAGTCGCGCAACTTCGTCCACGTGAAAGACGTGGCGCGGGCGTACCTCTTGAGTACCGAACGGCTCCTCGAGCAGCGAGCGGCCAGTGAAACCGGCGTCGAGAAGTTCGAGATCGCCAGCGACGAAGACCCGAGCATTATGACCGTCGCCGAAACGGTCCGCGACGCCGCCGCGGACGTGCACGGGATCGATATCGACATCGAACTGGTCGAGAACCCGCGAAGCGGCGAGACGCTCGTCAGCGACTTCGACGTCGACACGAGCCGTGCGCGGGAGGAACTGGGCTGGGAACCCGAATACACGGTCGCGGACTCGGTGCGATCGCTGCTGGACTGACGCTTCACGGGAGTCGCGAAACGGCGCACCGAGCGGGCGACCGGCGTGTCACGGGCGTTCTCGATCGTTTTCGTTCGGGGGTTCCGGCGGTTCCAGCACGGCCACGAGTACCGCGTAGGTTCGCGTTTCAGCGAGGTCGGCCGCCGAGACATCGAGACGGGTTCCGGCGAGTGCGAGCGTCGCGACGATGAGGTTGAGTCCGAGCGAAGTCGAAGATGGGGAACTCAGCGCCAGTGCCAGCGCGAGATTCGTGACGACCGCCGCGAGAACGACGGTGCTGAGTGCCCGTATCGGGGAATCGCGACCCACCGCCTCGAGATGTTCGAGTAGCGTTCGCGACTCCGCGTGGTGCCAGTTCCGCACCGCAGGATCGAGGAGGCGGTCGAGGAGACCGAGCACCGGACCGACAGTCAGTGTCTTGCGAAGGTCGATCACGACCACGTCCGGCTCGGGATCGGCCGTGAGCCAGCCATAGAGCCAGGACGCACGGGTTACCTGTCCCAGCCAGTCGAGTAACCGTGAAAATGCGCTTCCGCCGAACGCCGTACGCCCGGTCTCGACTGCACCATGGACCCACGTTGCGACAGTCGCATTCATGAGTGCAGCGTGTAGTCGCTGTCGTGCGTCGTTCGATGACCCGATAACCCAACTCGTGACAGTCGCGCTCGCGAGTGCCGCTCGGAGACGCGCGCTCCCATCAGACAGGAGTCGAGCAGTCTGGGAGTCGCGGGCGCTCATTCGTCCGAGGCGTCGAGTTCGACGACCGTCGCGGCGATCGTCGTGACGCCGAGGTCGAGCGTGATCCGGTTGCCCTCTTGCAGCGTCCGTCCCTTGAACCGAACGCCGGACACACGTTCGCGAACGTGCAACTCGACGGTGAGTGTTACATCCTTGTTCACCGGGTGTTCGCGCTCGAAGATCTCGCCGCTCTCGCTCGTCAGCGTGATCACGGCCGGTGTGACGTTGACGTTCGTGATCCGAGCGACCGTCTGCCCGGCGTTCGTCTCGGTCAGTCCCGCGGTGACGCTGGCGGCGCGCTCGGGCGAGACGTTCGCCATCTCGAGCGTGACGGTTCGGGTCGTCGGCTCTCCGGGCTGCTGGAACCCGTCGAGGCGGACGATCTCGCCGGCAAACTCGTATCCCGGGGTCCGGAAGGGAAGCGTCGCCCCGTCCCGGAGCGGGTTGCCGGGGCCGAACAGCGGGAGTTCGCCGTAGCCGAGCGCCTCGACCGAGAGGCCGACATACACGCGCTTGCGGTCGGGATCGTTCGTGCCGTAGACCGCGACGTTCTCGACGGTCGCGACCGTGCGTCCGGCCACGTCGTAGGTGTCCTCGCTCTCTATCTGCTGTGCGACGTCGACATCGACGACATCGGTCACAAGCACCTCTTCGGTGGTCCGGTCGAGTCCGCCACCGACGCGGCCTACCGTTCCGTTGAACTGATAGCCCGCAAGCGGAAGCGTGAGTGTCTGTCCGGTTTCGACTCGCGTGCCGCCGAATCGGACCGCGTCACCGGTCGAGTACGTCCTGAGTGTCGCGTTGAGAAACAACGTCTTCCGGTCGGGGTTTTCGGCGCTGTACGTAGCGACCCCCTGTATCGTCGCGACTCGATTGCCCGCGACGGTGATCTCGTTCCCGGCGGAGACTTCGGCGGCGACGGAATTCGGGACCGCCCCGCGGAGGACGACTATCCGTTCCGGTGTGAGGAGTGACGATTCGTTTCCGACTTCGCGGATAGTGGCATTGTCAATCGCGTACGACTCGTTGACGAAGTTGAGTTGCCGCCCGACGCGAAGCGGTTCGCCGCCGATCGTGAACGGCCCGTCACCCGTCTGGTTGACTGCGACGCGGATGACCGCGTTCGTCCCGGCTCCACCCGTCGTGATGTAGCTGTCTGTGATGGTAGCGTCTTGAGCGCCGGCTCCGAGCGAGCCGGTGTCGCCGACCTCGATCTGCTCGATGAGGAACTCCGGCTGCGTGGCGAGATCGAGCGTGACGTAGCGCGTCTCCGTCGGACCGACGGGACCACCCCCACCACCGCTGACGACCAGCGCGACGCCCGCGAGACCGACCGCGAGAACCAGCAAGACGACGAGCGCATCGACGACGTTGATCGTCCCGAACAAGCGACCCTCCTCGTCGATGATTGCCATACTGTCTCATCGCTGGACGACTGCGCGCTTAGTGGTTTCGTTTGTTTGATGATCGGCGCTCTGTGACGGACTCGAAACGTGCCAGCAGCGGCGAAGACGCCCCCGGCCGAAGGACAAGATATTTACCCGAGCGAAGTTACTCAGAAATTGAGTAACTCATGACCATCCTCGTGACTGGGGGCGACGGCTACATCGGCTGGCCGACGGCCCTGCGACTCGCGACCAGGACGGACGACCGCGTGCTGCTCGTCGACAACTTCGCCCGCAGGGAGTGGGTCGAAGAGGTCGGCTCGGTCAGCGCCGTGCCCATCGCCGGCATCGACGAGCGCATCGCCGCCGCGCGCGAGACGTTCGGCGTCGGCAACCTCTCGTTCGTCGAGGGCGACCTCGTCGAGAAGGACTTCGTCGACGAACTACTGACCGTCCACGAACCCGACGCGATCGTTCACGCGGCTGCCCAACCCTCGGCGCCGTACTCCCAGATCAACGGTGAGCGCGCCAACTACACCCAGCACAACAACATGCAGGCCACGCGGAACCTCGTGTGGGGGTTGGAGGAACACGACCTGACCGACACCCACTTCATCGAGACCACCACGACGGGCGTCTACGGCGCCCCCGAGTTCCCCATCCCCGAGGGCGGCGCGACGATGGAACACGAGGGCGAGCGCGACGACATCCCGTTCCCGGCGATGGCCGGTAGCTGGTACCACCTCACCAAGAGTCACGACGCGGCGAACCTCCGCTTAGCTGCTCAGCAGTTCGACATTCCGATTTCCGACGTACGAACCGCGATCACCTACGGCACCGAGACGGAGGAGACCCGCGCCGACGACCGCCTGAAGACCCGCTTCGACTTCGACTACTACTTCGGTACCGTTGCGCACCGCTTCGCCGCACAGGCCGTCGCCGGCTACCCCGTGACGGTGTACGGCAAAGGCGAGCAGCGCAAGCCGTTCGTCTCGCTCGAGGACGCCGTCGAGGGTCTCGTTGAGTTGGCGCTCGCCGACCCCGACGACCGCCCCGAGAACCTGACCGTCTACAACCAGGTCACGCGTGCCATCTCCATCGTCGAGATCGCCGAGACCATCGCCGAAGTGGGGAGCGAGTTCAACCTCGACGTGGCCGTCGAGCACTTCGAGAACCCCCGCGACGAGGACGAGACGCACAAGATGGAGATCGACAACGACCGCTACGCCGACGTGATCGGCGGCAAGGACCAGGACTTCGAGAGCGGCATCCGCGACGTCTTCGAGTCGCTGACGCGCTACGACGGGACGATTTCGGCGCACGAGGACCGATTCTTGCCGGGCGTTCTCGAAGACCGGATCGACGACGAGTAGGATGGACGCTCCCGTATCGATCCGATAGCAGTGACAGTTCGCGCCGTATCGGTCCGATAATGGCTTCGAACCGGCCGCGACAACCGCCGGGAACCACAGATACCGGAGACGAGGATTACGTCCGGGAACACTCCGATGAAACGTCGTCGAGGGAAAACCTTTTTTGCGCTGTTCTCGCTCCCTGAGTCGTGAACGTCGTACTGTACGTCCTCGACGCCCTCCGAGCGGACCACCTCTCCTGCTACGGGTACGAGCGGGAAACCTCACCGACGATCGATACTCTCGCTTCCGACGGCGTCGTCTTCGAGCAGTGTTTTTCACCGTCGACGTGGACCCGGCCCGTCGCCGCCTCGCTCCTGACGGGGTCGTATCCACCGACGCACGACACGCAGACGCGAAACGACAGGTTCAATCCCCACGTCGCGCCGCTCGCCGAGCAGTTCCGTTCGGCCGGATACGATACTGTCGGCGTCACTTCGATGGGAAACGTCTCGACGTCTGTCGGATTCGACCGCGGCTTCGACCACTTCTTCGACCGCTACACCGACGAGGAAGTCATCGCGAAACGGCGCACTTCGACCGTCACCGACGAGGAACTCAAACAGGAACAGGTCGAAGAAGTCGCGCTCCCGCGAGCGGCGGACCTCACTGACGCGTTTTCGTCGTGGCTCGACGACCGGACATCTGACGACCCGTTTTTCGGTCTGTTCTGGGCGATCGACACCCACATTCCGTACGACCCGCCCGAGGAGTACCGGACGTTCGCCGATAGTGAGTACGAAGGGCCCGCGACCGGTGAGCGCGAGGATCTCAAAAACGTCGAGTCGGACCGAGACCTCGAACAGTTACGGGCTCTCTACGACGGCGAAATCGCCTACACCGATGCCTGTATCGGCGACCTCATCGAACGACTGCGAGAGGCCGGAGAGTTCGAAGACACGCTGTTCGTAGTCGTCGGTGACCATGGCGATGCGTTCGGCGAACACGGTCGGCTCACGCACGGTCATGCCCCCTACGACGAACTCATCCACGTGCCATGCGTGATGCGAACGCCCGAAGGGACGCATTTGCGCGACGACTCGCTGTGTTCGCTCGTCGACGTCTATCCGACCCTCCTCGACTACGCGGATGTGATGTCCGACCCCCCAGACGGCGTTCAGGGGTCGAGTCTTGCATCGGCGCTGAGCGGCGACCCCGTCTCGGAACCGGCCCACGAGCACGTCTTCTCGAAGACAGATTCCTACGACATGCAGAACACGTTCTACGGGGTCCGGTCGACGGACTGGAAGTACATCGAGATCGAGGAACCCGACCGTGGCGGACGAACGCTCCTCCAGCTAGTCAGGTACGTCTTCGAGAAGGGCATCGTCTTCGATATTCTCCGGAATCCGCGGTACTATCTCGACAGATACCGCTACAGCGAGACCGAGTTCCTCTACGACCTCGCGACCGACCCCGGTGAGACCGAGAACATCCTCGAAGACCGTCCCGAACAGGCCGAACGGCTTCGGACGCTCCTCCGCGAGTGGGAAACCGAATGCACCGCGCTCGGGAAGCGGTTAGAGGGGGGCCAGACCACGGGGAGTATCGACGAGGGGACCCGCGAACAGCTTCGCCAGCTCGGCTACTCAGAGTGAGCCAGCCGGCGCCGTCCCTTGCAAGACGCGCTCGGTCGGCGAGGATCAGTCCCGGGCGGCGATCGCCTGTTCGTACGCGTCGCGATAGCGAGCGTAGTTCTGGTCGATATCGAACCGGTCGCGGCACTGTTCCCGGTCGAGTGTGGGGGGTCGCTCGACGATGTCGAGAACTGCGTCCCGGAACGCGGTCGGACTCGAGCGGTCGACGAGATAACTGCCCGGGAGGCCGCGAAACGCATCGGCGATCCCATCGACTTCCGGAGCGATGATCGGTGTCCCCATCGCGCACGCCTCCTGAAGGATCCGCGGGACCCCCTCGACGCCCGATTCCGAGAACAGCGTCACCGCATCGGCGTCGGCGATGAGCGCCGGAACCCGCTCGAACGGGACGCGGTGAGGGTAGAACGCGATCCGTTCGGGGCAGTGGTCTCTGAGTTTCCGGAGACGTTGCTCGAACGCCTCGCTCCGGGCCTCGCCAACGAAGACGAATACGACATCGTCCGGGAGGTCGTCGTCGATCTCACAGATGAACTCGAAAAGGCGGTCGGGGCCTTTCTCCGAGATGAGCTTCGAGAGGTACAGAACCGTCGTGTCGTCGGGTTCGACCCGCGTCTCGGTGTCGAGGTCGGCGAGCGCGTTCGACCGGGTCACGCGTCCGGGGTCGAACACGTCGAAGTCGACGCCGGTCGGGACTGTGGTGACGCCCGCGGTCACTCCGAACGTCTGGCGGACGAACTCGACCTGATACGCGGATTTCGTCACCACGTGGTCCGCTCGTGGGAGGACGAAACCGCTTAACGCCGTGAGAATGCGATATTTGATGCGAAGTGACAGACCACCGTGTTTTTCGACGAGCGCGCGGTAGCGCGGCTCTTTCAAGCCGCGGACGCTCACGACGAACGGCAGGGAAAAAACCGTCGAGACGGCGGCACACGCGACGCCGCCGAGAACGTAGTCCAGCGCGTGGATTACGTCTATCTGACGGTTCCCTCGCAGGTGAAGGGCTGCGATCACCGCCACCGCACCGAGGACGTGGAGCGCGAAAACGAACGGTTGGACGTATCCGGGTTCGACGTAGGATCCCCGACCGGGCGGAACATCGTAGAGGGTCACGTTGTCGCGGCGAGCGAGCGGGCCGTCGTCGGACTGTGGCTTCGAACGGACGACCGTCACGTGGTCGACAGCGCCCGCGAGTGCGTCGACCCGTTCGTCGAAGGTCTCCGGCCAGCCGTTCAACTTCACGACACACACGTTCATCGGATCGTACTCACAATACGAAGAGGGCTATTTAATAACAGTCGTGTCGTCCTCCGGGTCCGACCACCGAAACGATCCGGTCTGTTCACGAACGATATCGTTCGACGACGGTGTGATACCAGCAGACGTACGTCAGCACCTTCCAGAGCGTGAGGTCGTGATTCCGGCGTCCGGCGCGGTGGTCGCGACAGAGCCCCGCGACGCGGTCGGCGTCTACGTACGGCGTCTCCGCGACTCGGTCGGACTGGAGCCAGCGGTCGAGACCGTCGTGTCCGCCGCGGAGCCACTCGGCGACCGGGAGATTGAACCCGCTTTTCGAGCGCTGGAGCGTTCGGTCGGGGAGCAGGTCGGAAACCGCCCGTCGCAACAGCGGCTTGTAGCGCCCGTCGAGTTTCTCGCTCGTCGGGACAGAATGAGCGAAATCGACGATTTCGTGGTCGAGAAACGGGACGCGAGCCTCCAGCGAGGAACGCATCGTCGCACGGTCGACCTTGTAGAGAAGGTTGTCCGGCAGTCCGTACCTGAGGTCGAACGCCATCTGCCTGTGAGCCGACTCCGGTCGCGCGTGCTCGAACGCCCGGTCGACAACCGCCGAACTATCGCGGGACTCGTCCGTGTCGACGTACGTCTCGGGCGGGCGACGGAACTGCGACCCGACCGTCGTGACGGCCGCGCGATCCGACGAGAGGCCCGCTGCGTACCGCAGATGTCGGCGTCCGACTGGTGTCCGCTCGCTCGCCGCCGCCGCGAGCGAGAACGCCGGAGACGGGACGCGCCGGGCCAGCCGTCGATGTCGACGGAGCGCGTCGTAGTACCAGTAGCCCCCGAACAGTTCGTCGGCGCCTTCACCCGTCAGAACGACAGTGACATCCTGGCTAGCGAGCCTAGATAGCTTGGCCGTCGGGAGGATAGCCGGGTCGGCGAGCGGTTCGCCGTACGACGAGACGATGTCCGGGAGATCGGCGAGCATCGCCGGCGTGAGCGTCGCCTCGTGGTGGTCGGTACCGAGCGTCTCCGCGACGAACGCCGCTTCGTCGCTCTCGTCGTATTCGGCCGATTCGAACCCGATCGAGTAGGTCTTGATCTCGTCTTGATACTGGGACATCAGCGCGACGATGGCCGCCGAGTCGAGACCGCCGGAGAGAAACGCACCGACCGGAACGTCTGCAACGAGACGACGCCGGACGGCTCGGTCGAGGAGTTCCCGGAGCCGGCCCGCGGGGTCGTCACACGTCGTCTCGGTCGTCGTCGGTGTCCAGTACCGGCGCCTCGTGACACTCTCGGTCGTGACCAGCAGGGACGTACCGGGCTCGACCGACTCGACCGACGAAAAGAGCGTCCGCGGCCACGGCGAAAATCGAAACGTAAAGTAATCTTGTACGGCCGTCTGGTCGAGCGTCGGATCGACGCCGGCCAGCAGAAGCGGTTCGATTTCGCTGGCCCACACGAACCGGTCACCGTCGGTTGCGATATACAGCGGCTTGATCCCGACGCGGTCACGGGCCAGGAACAGCGACTCGCGCTCGCGGTCCCACAGCGCGAACGCGAACATCCCGTCGAGGTGCGCCGGGAGATCTTCGCCGTACTCCTCCCAGAGGTGGACGAGCACTTCGGTGTCGGTTTCGGTCGAGAATTCGTGTCCGCGCTCGACGAGACGGCTCCGCAGTTCGCGGTAGTTGTAAATCTCGCCGTTGAACACCACGACGACCGACTCGTCCTCGTTGTAGATCGGCTGCATGCCGGTCTCGAGGTCGATGACCGACAGACGGCGCATCCCCATCCTCATGTCGGCGTCGGGCGCTGTGTACTGTCCGACCCCATTCGGGCCGCGATGGGACAGACACGACAGCATCGAGTCGAGAGTATCCTCGTCAGACTGCCCGAAAACGCCGGCAATACCACACATTAGCCACGATCACCGGCCCGGGGCGTACGATGCGACCTCGGAACGGAGCCACGGGTGCTCCACGAAACCGGTCTGGACATCTGAAAGAGAGAACGCGACTCAGTCACCACGCTTGCGTGCCGTTCCGTCACAAATGCGGTTAAATTATTCGGTCGTGTTCACGAACCGATTCGAGATTCGATCGTGTGCCGGGACGCCACCACGACCCGGCGATCGGATCCGGTTCTCCTGACGACTGGAGCCGATCGCTCTCGACGGTCGGATCCGTTTGCTCACCGAAAGGTGTTTATCAATCACCGGGTAGCCTACAAACGATGGAACGCGGGGCCGTGACACCGCCGAACGTCGTCGTCGTGGTACTCGATACCCTGAGAGCACGGAACTGTTCGTCGTACGGTCACGAACGAGCGACGACGCCGGTCATCGACAGGCTCGCTGAGGAGGGTGTTCGGTTCTCACGGGCGACCACAGTCTCGCCGTGGACCCTCCCGAGCCACGCGAGCCTCTTTACCGGCGTCCCGCCGACGGCCCACCGGACGAACTCGCTGGAAAGTCAACTGCCCGAGTCGCTGTCGACGGTAGCGACGACGCTCGCTCGTGCCGGATACGACACGGTCGGCATGTCGATGAACCCGTGGCTCTCCTCGTTGTTCGGCGTCACCCGCGGCTTCGAGACGTTTCACAATCTGCAGGGGCCGTTCGCGACGGACACCTACCGGCAGTTCACGATGCTCGCGACCGACGAGACACGCTCGGTTCCGCAGCGGGTCGCCGCTCTCGTGGAAGAGCAGTCGCCCGGGAACCTCCTGCGAAACTGCCTCACCGCGGCCTACCGGCAGGTCAGGTCCCCCGACGACGACGGAGCCGAACAGGCCATCTCACACGCCGAACGAGTCGTCAGGCGATCGGACCAGTACTTCCTCTTTTTGAACCTCCTCGAGCCACATCTCCCGTACGACCCCCCACCGTCCGTCAGACGGACGTTCGTCCCCGAGAGCGTGTCCGACGAGCGCCTCGACGGTCTCAATCAGGACTCGAAGGCGTACAACGTGCGCAACGTCGAGATGGACGACGAGGAGTTCGACCTGCTCGAGCGACTCTACGATGCGGAGATACGATACGTCGACAGTCAGCTCGCCTCGCTGCTGGAGACCATCGACGAACAGGGCGACCGCGACGAGACGCTGCTAATCGTCACCAGCGACCACGGAGAAAACATCGGCGACCACGGCCTGATGGGACACAACTACAGCGTCCACCAGACGCTTCTCGAGGTGCCACTCGTCGCCCGTTTCCCCGATTACTTCGAGGGCGGGAGAGTCGAGGACGGACGGGTCTCTACCCTGGACGTTCCCGCGACGATCGCCGACGTGCTCGCCGACTACGGCGTCGATACGAACGAATTCGGTGCCCAGCAACGTGGGCGGTCGCTTGCCGAGCCCGTCCCGATGGACCGGACCGTCACGGCCGAGTATCTCAACCCGGTCCCGTCGATCGACAGACTCAGGGAGGCCTGTGAGGACCCGTCGTTCGACGTCTCGACGTACGACAGGACGATGCGGACCGTCCTCCGGGCGAACTGGAAGTTCGTCACCCGGTCCGACGGGACTCGCGACCTGTACGACCTCGCCGACGACCCGGGAGAGACGACGGACGTCGGGGACGACTCCCCCGATGTCCGTGACTCGCTATCGACCGTACTCCGGGAGTGGACCAGCGCGCTCGAAACCGCCGGCGAACACCGAACGGGTGACGTCGGCGAGTCGGTCGAACAACGGCTCGAAGAGCTCGGCTATCGATGACGGGTGACGAAACGAACGCGACCGGAAGCGGCGGACACGGAGGCTCTGGAGGGACTGAACCAACGGGAGATGCGACTGTCGCCGTCGTCACGAGACCCGGTGGCGACGAGGCGTACGCGGAACCGATCGAACGGTTCCTGAAAGTCCTGTCGCCGGCGACCCGACGGGTGCATCTCCTCGCGGGTGACGGGGTCGGGGCGCGTGTCGATGGGACGGCCAACGGGTGGTCGTCGCTGGGGTCCGGAGAGTACACCGGGTCCGGCGTCGTCGATTACGCACTCGTACAGCTGGTCGTGGTCTGGTATCTGGTCAAACTCCGCCGCGAAACCGACCTCGTGTACTTCCACAAGGGTGCGATGGGGTTCACGCTCCCGGTTCTCGTCGCGAGGGCTCTCGGACTCCCGACCTGCGTGATCAAAGTGGGCGCATTCGCCACCGAGCGTGAAGGCGGGACCGCAGGATGGTCGGTCCAGGCAGTCGACACGGCACAGCGACTCGCCATCAGGTTCGCCACTGCCACAGTCGTGTTCACCGAGCGTGAGCGGGCGTCGGTCCCGTCTGACCGCGTCTACGTCTCGTACTCGAACTATCGGGACTTCGACCGGTGGACGGCCCGGACGCCGTTCGACGAGCGCGCGTACACGGTCGGGTTCGTGGGCCGCTTCGCGACAGAAAAGGGCATCTCGGTCGCTGCCGCTGCCATCGAGCGACTGGTCGACGAACAGACAGACCGGACCGCCTGTCTGATCGGCGACGGTGCAGAACTCGATGCGGTCACAGCCCGGTTTGCGGACACAGAAAGGGTGACCGTTCCGGGATGGATCGATCACGATGACCTTCACCGGTGGTTCGATGACATCCAGGTGCTGATCGTACCGTCCGAGGGCGAAGGGCTCCCGACGACGATCATCGAGGCGATGGGATCCGAAACGGTAGTCGTGGCCACGCCGGTCGGGAGCATCCCTGACCTCGTCAGGGACGGAGAGACGGGGTTCCTCCTCGAGAGCACAGCTGTCGACGACGTAACGGCGACCACCGAGCGGGTCCTCTCCCGAGACGACCTCCCGGCGATCGGTGCACGCGCTCGTGAAACCGTAACGGAGAGATACACGCTCTCGGCCGCGCGAGAGCGATTTGCGACGATTACCGCTGCTCTCAGCCGGACGTAGCTCGCACCGGTATCGGGACCGATATCTACAAACGGCGGGACGCGAAACCGAGAAACACGATAATGACCGACCGGTCGGGGGTATCGCTCGACACCGGTGTGTTCGTCTTCTCGTGGGATTTCGAACTCGCGTGGGGATTTCACGACCTGCCGACGGTTCCCGAGAAGTTCGACCGCGAAGACCTCAGGTCGGACATCCATCGCCTCGTCGATGCCCTCGAAGAGGCGGAGATCCCCTCAACCTGGGCAACCGTCGGACACCTGTTTCTGGACGCCTGTACTTCGACCGACGGGCGAGTTCACCCCGACCTCCCGCGTCCGCGGCCGGACTGGTACGACTGCGATCCGGCGACAGACGTCGACACGGACCCGGCCTGGTACGCGCCGGACGTGGTCGAACGGCTCGTATCGGCCGACGCGACCCAAGAAATAGCGTGCCACACGTTCTCGCACGTGACGGACGATACGTCGCCGGACGTTCTCGCGGCGGAACTGGAAGCCAGTCGGGCCGCAGCACCTGCGGACGTGAACCTGCGGTCCTTCGTCGCGCCGCGACACAACGCGGTGTCACGGAAGGTACTCCGCGAAGCGGGGTTCACGAACTACCGATCGACGGCGGTCGCTGACAGCAGTGTGAGACGGAAACTGCGGTTCTACACCGGACGGGCGCCGGAAACGGGACTCCCAGTCCGCGACGAGGCCGGTCTGTGGCGGCTCCCGACGAGCACCTACTTCTTTTATCAACCGGTCCACGCGCTACAGCGGCGCGTTCCGGCAATCAAACACCGCTGGTTCCGCGCCGGCCTCGAACGCGCTGCCCGGCGAAACGAGGTGTTTCACGTGTGGGCGCACCCACACAACTTCATCGGCGACGACCACGCCATCGCGCAGTTCGAAGCGCTCGTTGAACGCGTCGCCGCGATGGAGGAAAACGATAAGATATCGGCGATGACGATGAGCGGGCTGACGGCGTCGCTCGAGGATTAATCCAGAGAAACCGGTTCGTCCGGTGAATACGATGCGGGCAGCGGTGAAAGGACACCGCGGACGAGAGGGTCGAACGGGTCGGTCTCCTCCTCGAGAACGTACGTCTCATCGGTGTGGGAGAGGCTGAACGCAAACTCCTCGGCGAACTGGTCCGAGACGGGGCCGCGGGAGAGTTCGAGGCCGGCATCGCTCCGCGTGCGGTCGAAGAGCGGGTTGACGACGAGTGGCCCGGTAATCGAGCGAAACGGGTGGTCGACGAGAGAAATCGTCGAGTCGGGCGTATCGTCGCGTTCGAACAGGAGACAGAGGTCCTGTGACGCCGACCCGGGCCAGGCCGGCACGGTGAAGTCGTCGGTCCCGGTGAGGAAAGCCTCCAGGAACGACTCCTCCGGTGTGACTCGTCCCGACCAGGAGAAACAATCGAGATACGCGTCGGCGTCGAGCGGGTCGCCCCGGTCGGTGTATCCGCGGTTGTGCGCGTGCAACAGGAGGATCTGTCCGTCGGGATGCGCCACGCGCTCGTACTCGCCCGCGACGCTGTACTTGTTCGGGACGTAATGGAATCCGTCGAGGTCGAGGATCGTCTTGAACGCGTCCTCACGAAACGGGAGGTCGCCGCCGGGTTCGACGACGACGGTCGAGATGTCCTCGTCGAAAAACCGGCGCTGGTAGTAAAGCGGCGCGAAATCGATCTCGACGTTACACACCCGGCGGTCGGTCGACGCGTGGACGACCTGTGACGAGTGCCCCCAGCCACCGCCGAAGTCGAGTACAGCACCGCTTCGGCTTGCGATCCGTGGTAACACGGCGTGAAGGCCCCAGAAGCTCTGCTCGACGGTCCGGTAGCGGAGGTAGTCAGCGAAGTGCCCCCTGACGCGTTCGTCGATCAGGCCGGTGAACGTCGCTGGCGTCTCGACACCAACGCGACCTTCGACGACCGCTGCGGTGCGGAGATACCACCGCAAAGGAGGAGGGAGAGACTGCACCGCCCGTGCGGCACGTCCGAGCGACTCTCGGGCCGGAAACGACCGTCGCGAGCGATTGAGGAGCGTCGCGACGGCGGCATCTCGCCGTCCGTTGGCGACCAGGTCTGCGGTCTGCTCGACGAGCGCGTTCCGCTGGATGACCGGGACACCGGCTACCACCGGATAGGAGTGACAGGGGCAGTTGAGGTGACCGAACGCACCGTCGTCGGTGGACTTCACGTCGCGGTCCAGCGGCGACTTACACCGGGGACAGACGAGGTCGTCAAGCGAATCCACCATCGTCACAGGTGGCGTTCCGAACCCTTTTCACCGTTGTCATCGGATGGTCTCGCGAGTGAATCGAATCGACGAACACCTGCGCGTACGAGCACGGGAGAACCGATGACCGGGACCCCAGTACGGAACCACGAATCCGGTGACGAGAGGTGGCCACTGGTCGTCTTCGTTCTGCTCGGACTCGGACTCGGAGTCTGGATCGCGGTCGCCTCGACGGCGCTATCGCTCGTGGCGATCGTGTTCGTCGTCGTCGTCGGCTTACAGTGGCGGCTGCTCGCGGGAATCCCCCGCAAGGCGCGGAGACAGGTGCTTGGTGTCCTCGCGCTGGCAGTCGGGGTCCGACTGGTGGCCATCGTAACGCTCCCGGAAATCCTGGAAGCGACGACCGGGTACGCGCACGTCGCCGACGGCGATCCGCTGTTCTGGGAGCGACGCGGGTGGGAACTCACACAGCGTCCGATAGACGAGTGGGAAGTCGTTCGAGGGAAGTCCTATCACCTGGTCGTCGGCCTGCTGTACAAAGCGTTCGGTCACCACGTGGTGGTCGTCAGGCTGGCGAACGTCGTCGGACTCGCCGGCCTGATGCTTTACACCTATCGGATAGCAGCCGACGTCTACGGCCACGGGATCGGTATCGTCACGGCGCTCTACATCGCGCTCTCCCCGTCGTTCGTAATTCTGACTGTCCGGACCGGCCACGACATGCTCTCTATCGCGCTCACGACCGCAGTGTTGTACTACCTTTTCCAATTCCGATGGTACGACGACACGGTTGCTTTCGGAGGGTTCGTCGCTAGCCTGATCTGTCTCTACTGGCTCCGACACCAGCTCGCGCTGTTTCTTCCGCTCGTGGCCGTTGCGTGGTACGCGGTCCTGTTTGTCGTCGACCAGCGGGAGGCGCTCGTCGGGTCGCCGCTCAGGAGGGGCCTGACCGCGACTGCTTTCCTCCTCGGAACGGGGGCCGTGATCCTGCTCGGCGTCTCGTCCGGGTTTTTCACCGCACTCGACGCGAGACTCGATAGCTGGGTCGCGTTCAAACTCGCACAGCTCGGACCGAGCTCCGGCCTCGTTACGTCGGTCATGTCGCTTCCGACTTCGTTGCGCGCGTTCGGGGGGCTCGTCGTGTTCGTTCTGCTTCCGTTCCCGCAGTGGGAGATACTCCTGAACGACTCGTGGTTGACGATCAAGCTCTACTCGATGGAGACGTTCCTTCTGTATCTCCTCGTCCCGTTCGCGCTCCTCGGGATCAAGCGGTCGGTCGTCGAGAAGTTCTCCGAAAGCTTTCCTCACACTCTGTTCACGGTCGGGTTTGCCACGCTGGTCTCGGTCGTGTACACCGGGGCGTCGGTGGCACGGTTCCGGGCCGTCGTCCTCGGGTTCATCGTCATGTTCGCCGCGTACGGGACCACGGTCGTCGAGCATCGGCGGCGATTCGTACTCGCGTACTACCTCCTCTTCGCCGCCGGGATGGCCGGGTATATCGGCCTGAAAGGTGTCTGATTGGACTCAGAGATCTCCCAGGGAGGCCAGCGACTGCACGTGATAATCCACGTCTGGGTCAGTCTCGGACGGTCCGCCGGGATCGAGAAGCACCGTCGTCACCGCGAACGAGCTGGAGTCCGCCGCTCGCTTCGCACTTCGGGCGTCACTGGGCCGGTCACCGACCATCGCGACCTGATCCGGGGAAGTCTCCAGGAGTTCGAGTGCGGCAGTGACCATCTCCGGATCCGGCTTGGGCCGATCGACATCGTCGCGTGCGACGAGTCCGGCCGGTTCGGGAAGACCGGATGCCTCGAGCGCGATCTCGGCCCCGCGACGGGAGTTGTTCGTGACGACGACGAACGGAACACCGTCGTCACCGAGCGCTTCGAGCACCGCCGGCGCGAAGCGCCGCACGGCCTGATGGCGGGCCGCGTGTACGTCAGCGGCCGTGATCCGCTCGCGCGCCTGGCGCTCGACCCTGTCGCGAATCGCCTCCCCTCGCTCGGTGGCGAGCGTGGCCAGTGCCTCCTCGAGAGTCCCCAGCAGCGGTGAAAACGAACGATCGATCCCGTGTTCCGCGAAGAGGGCGTGGAGGTCACGTCGAACGTCGTTCATCTCCGGGTCGCGAAAATTCAGATCGAGGAGGGTCCCGTCCATGTCGAAACAGACGGCGTCGAACCGAGTCAGCGACGGGGGCTCCTCAGACATCGATCTCCTCACCCGGGACGATGACGGGACCACAATCCAGCTTTCTGAGATAGTGGAGGTCGGATTCGAGCGTGCTGACGGGGTCGCGCGTCTCGTAGTCGACCCCGAGGGCTATGTCCACGAGAAGCGCAGGGACGTTGAACCCCGCTCGCGGATAGAACCCGGACGAAGTCGTCCCCAGGCGACCAGGGTTGACCTCGGTGACTCGGAGGGTTCCGTTCGAGTCCGCCCGCATGTCTGCGAAGAAGACACCGTGCGGACGACCGTCGATGGTCTCGATCGCCGCTCGGCCGGTCTCAGCGATATCGGGACGCGAGACGGTTTTCGAGACCGTCGGTGCGCCCGCGCCCCACGTGTCCGACTCGCCGTAGTCGAGACGTTTCCTGGCCTGGCCAGCCACCAGTACCCCATCGTCGTAGACACCGAGCCACGTGCAGTCCTCACCCGGGAGGTGCCTACTCGCGGTGAAAGCCCCCCAACCGTCGTGGTAGTCCACCCAGCACCGGGCGGCGGCAGGGTCCGAGAACGCCCGTCCCGATGGGGGCGCGAGGTCGTCGATAGCCGCACCACGGACCCAGACTTCGTCGGTCGGCAGCCCGTCGAACGCCCGGGACACGTCCGCGGGCGCCTCGAGCAGAACGGTCTCCGGCACCGCGACGTCCGCCGACCGCCACGCGCGGTACGACGCCCACTTGTTCAGGAACGTCTCCGTCGGCTCGGAGTCCGGCAGGGGGAGAGGAACGTCGAAGCGGTCACGCTCGTCGACCAATGCCGCGATCTCGAAGATGTTGGACGGCAAAAGTACGTCGGCGTCCTCCGAGTCGATGACATCGGTGAGCGCCTCGTAGTACGCGTCGCGCTCGTCGGCGTACGGGACCTCGTGGACTCGGTCGGCCCGCGACAGATACCGGGCGTACCGGTCGGGCTCGGTCCCGACGACCTCGTAGTCCGTATCGGCGTCACGAAGCGCACGGATCATGTTCGAACCGATGTTGCCTCCTGCCCCCGTGACGACGACAGTCGCGGCGTCCATACTGTGGTGTGGCGGAGTCACTCATATGACTATTCCGGTGACGCGGTCGCGACTTCAGTGAGTACCGCCGACCACCGTTGATCGTGTCTCGAGCGCGGCTTTGTGAGCCACCCGTGTCTCGCGCGGGAGTCAGTCTCCCGGGACCGCGGGAAAGCAGATAAGTCGGGGTAGCGAGTACGGAAGGTGTTCGAAAACACCCATGAGCGAGACACCGCAGTCGGGACGGTCCAGTCGCCGCATCGCTCGCCTGGTCGAAGCGGCCGTCGGAAAACTCGAACTCGAACTCGACGGCAAGACCGTTTACACAGAGGCCGCGACGGGGGGGTTCGCGAGCACTGCCGCGGCCGCGGCCGCAGCCGGTGCCGACCGCGTCTACGCGCTGGCGAGAGACTCGAGTCACGGGACAGCCGAGGAGGCCGTCGAGGAAACGGCCGCAGTCGCCGAGGCGTGTGACTGCCGGGACCGGATCGAGTTCGTCCGCGCGAAAACCGCAACGGAGGTCGGCCGTGCGGATATCGTCACGAACACGGGATTCGTCCGCCCGATCGATGTACAGACGGTCTCGTGGCTGAAGGAGACGGCCGTCGTGTCGCTGATGTACGAGCCCTGGGAGTTCCGGGACAGTGACCTCGACATCGAAGCCTGCTGGGATGCACGGGTCCCCGTTCTCGGAACTGACGAGAGCGACCCCAGACTCGAAACGCAAGCGTACCTCGGTCACCTGGCTGCGAAACTCGCCTTCGAGAACGGTATCGAGGTGAAAAACTGTCGGATCGTCGTGACGGGGAGCGACCCGCTGGCGGTCGAGACGGTGTCCGGCCTCGAAACGCTCGGTGCGGACGTGACCTTCGTCGCCGGAGCAACCAACGACAAACGCGTCTCGAACCGGCGAGACACGACCACTCTCGGCGAGCCAGCAGCGAAACGCGCGCTCGAACGCGCCGACGCGCTCGTCGCGATCGAACACACCCGACCGACTAGCCTCATCGGCCCGGAAGGAGAACTGACCGCAGAAGAGGTCTCGTCTCTGAACGAGGGGTTACTGGTAATACACATCTGCGGGAACGTCGACGAGACGGCCGTTAGAGAGGCTGGAGTGTCGATGGTACCGACCGATCCGGCTCCGCCGGGACGCATGTCGTTCACGCTCGAGTACCTCGGTCCGCGGCCGACCGTGGACCTCCAAGCTGGCGGCCTGAAGGTCGGAGAATTGCTGTCCAGCGCACGCGAAGAGGGACTTTCCATGGACGACGCCGTCGAACGGGTCGCCCAGACACCGGTCGCGGCCGACTTTTCCGACGAGTTCAAGCGCCAGCACGGATACGACGCCGGCACTCGGTGACCGGTAGCGTATCCGACGGCCGCCTACTCGTTCGTCCGGCGTTCGTAGACGACGGCCTCGTCGGTCTCGAACACCTTCGAGAGACTGGAGAAATCGTATTCGTCCCCGGAGAGAGCGCTCTCCGTGAACACGTAGTAATCGAGGTCGTAGCGGTCGCCGACGGTCGCGAGGTCTCGAATCGGGCGACCGAACGACCGGAAGTACGTCGCGTACTCTTCGCGCCCTTCCGGCGACGCGACGAACGACGCCATGTAGAAAACGTATCTGTGGTCGGTTTCCGAGAGGAACTGCTTCCCCATCGACGTCGGAACGGTCAGGACGTGCTGTCCGGCCGGGAGGTCCTGAAGCCAGGAGAGAATCGTCGGTACGTCGCTGTTTCGCGAGAGGACGGTGTGGACGTAGACGTTGAAGGCGACCAGCGCGACCGAGTACACGACCGCAGCGCCGAGGAGCCACGGCAACAGCGGTCCGAGAGAGGTCCCCACGACAGGCACCGTGACTCCCGAGAGATCGACGTAGTACGTCGCAACAGTCATCGCCGACAGCGGTGCGACGACGTACTCGGCGTACCGATCGGCGTCGCCCAGAAACCGGAGGCCGGGCAGGGAGATCAGGAGATCGACTACGAGCGCGAACGCGACCCAGGCGACGAGCGCGCCCGCGATACGCGAGGGAGACTCCACGGTGGCGGCGTAGATTCCGGCGAAAACCAGAAACGGGAGCTGGAGGTAGAGCCCGGTGACCGGGTTCATATACACTGTCTTTGCGAAATCCGTCACGGACCGCGGTCGTGCCGCCAGGAGGTGCTCGCGAACACTCTCGCCACGAGCGGCCCTGACAAGCACGTTCGTCAGCGGTGACGCGAACTCCGGGTCGAACTGGAACCGCATCCAGTAGCGCAGATGCCAGAGGTGCGCTCTGAGGACGGTCAGGTACCACCCACGCGAGAGCGCGAGCGCCGCCGCGAAACCGGTGACGAGGAGACCGAGCGGCGTCAGCGAGCCGAGCGCGAGCGCGAGCGTCGGACATAGAAACCACAGCACCTGGGTCGAGAAGAGACTCGCGAGAAACGTCGCGCCGACCAGGACCGCCGCACCGACGAACGCCGGCCACGCTCCGGTTTCGACCCAGAGGAGAAACAGTCCCGCCGATGTCGTGACGAACAAAGCCCCGAGAGGCCGTGCGCTCAGCCAGAGGCGGGAAGTGATCGGACGGCCGATGACGAGTCGCGGCGTGACGGCGAAAACGAATCCCGCCAGGAGCGCGCCTTCGACCGGAGGGACGGTCCCGAGCAGCCCGGCGTCGAACAGCCACCACGACAGCACCATTACCACGACGACGTGAACGGTGTCGACGACCGCGCCGAAATAGTGCGCGACCCGTTCGACAGTCCGCCTGTCGAGAAACGACAACGACCAGTGCATGAGTGCCGGATACGCGGCGACGTTCGTCGGGAGCATCCGCGAGTACGTCGACGGGATCCGGTGGCCGGCCTCGCGGATCTCGTCCATGTAGTAGAGGTGAAACGACTCGTCGAGCGAGTGTTCCTGGTCCGAGACGAACCCCGGAATCGCGCGCAGTCCGAACGTGCAGCAGACGACGACTGCCGCGCCGACGACCGCATAGATCACGTCAGCGACGCCTCCCGAGACCGGGGTCCTAACCGACACGTCGAACAGATTTCCATACGTCGGGGGACATCACACTGATCGCTTATGTGTTGCGGTCGCCGATTCCACATTCGCGACCGTCTATCCGTGTGAGAACCAACAGTTAGTCATCCGGAGTTCCGACCCCGATGTCGGCGCCCACCTCTCTAACCGCAAGGCTCTTGAGCGATGATACTCGTATAATACGACTGATGGATGTCGCGTTCGTCATCCCGAACAGCGGGCAGGGGTTCATCCAGCGCGAGTTCAAGTTCGCTGGCGAATCGAGGCCCGCGAGCCCGTACACACTCGCCGAGATTCTCGGCGTTCTGGAGGAACACGAACCCGAGGTCGGGTTGCACGTCGTCGACGCACAGATAGAACACTGGTCGCCCGCAGAGGCGGAATCGAAACTCGACGAGATAGACCCCGATCTCGTCGTCGGACTGTTGTCGTGTTTCCACATTCCGGAAGACAGAGAGTACGTCGAACTCCCGTATCCGACCATCGGCATCATTACGCCCTGTTCGGTCGATGCAGCGGAGGCCGACCGCATCTACGACCTCGACATCGACTATTTCACCCGCATGGAGGTCGAAACGACGATTCTCGAGGCCGTTCGGGAGTTCGACGAAACCGGCGACATCGTCGAATCGAACGGCCTGTATCGCCGGACTGGCGACGGACTCGTCGGAACCGGACCACCGGAACAGTGGTCGAGAGAACACCCGATGCCGGCCTTCGAGCGAGCGGGATTCGACCGCTACTACGAGGCGATGCAGATCGACCTCGGTGACGAGGCCCGGGTGTTGTTGAACACGATGAAGGGGTGTCCCTTCGAGTGTACCTTCTGCTGTGAGGCCAACACTGACTTCCTGAACATCAAGTCCGCTGACCAGGTACTCGCGGAGGTCGAACGGATCCGCGAACTCACCGGGTGTCAAACCTTCCAGTTCATCGACGACGAGTTCGGGATCCGCCTGAGTCGCGCCAAAGACCTGTGCCGGTCGCTTCGCGACCTCGAGTACGACGTGCAGTTCGAGGCGATGAACCGTGTCGAATTCGTCGACGAAGAACTGATCCGACTCGCCGAAGAGGCCGGCTGTTATCTGATGAGTTTCGGGATCGAATCCGGCGACCAGCGGGTTCAGGAAGCCATCGACAAGAACCTCGATTTCGAACACGCGAAGGAGGCGTTCGGCTATCTGGGCGAGACGGACATCGACACCCGAGCGTTCACTATCGTCGGACTCCCGGGCGAACGTGAGGAGACGCTCGACAAGACCAAATCGTTGCTTCGGGAACTCGACCCCGACCTGATCACGACCGGAGTCTGCTATCCGAGTCCGTGTACGCCGATGTACAATCGCCTCAAAGCGGAGGGGAAACTGCTCGACGAGCGGTGGCATATCTACCGGAACAAGGAGGCGCTCGTCTTCGAACACGACTACTACGACTCGATGGCCGAGGTGAAAGAGCGAGTCGACGACCTGAACAACTGGTGGCTCCGCTACCGGGTCGGAAGACAGCTCCGGACGACACCCCACTCGCCGGCGACTGTCGAGGCACTGATCTCGTATCTCGGGACGTTTCCGGCGCTTCGGTCGGCCGTTAGCGATTCGCGCGTCCTCTCGAGCGCGCACCACTTCGTGAGGGACCGCATCGCGAAACCCGCCGGGAAGCCGAACTGACCGAGACACGAGGCGTGGTTTCACGCGCGTTCACCGGGCTGTGTCGTATCAGCGAAGCTTTTATGTCACGGACATAGCGTACGCCCTGTATGTCGAGTCCGGTGTTGCTGCTGGGATTGGACGGTGCGTCCTGGGAGTTGATAGACGAACATCTCGACGTCTCGCTCCCGACGCTGGACGCGCTGCGCGCCGACGGTGTCGAGGCGGTCTCGGAGAGCGCGCTCCCGCCGGTCACGTGTCCGAACTGGCGCTGCGTCTCGAGCGGGAAGACACCGGGGCAGCTTGGCGTCTACTGGTGGGAACGGATCGACATGGCCGAACGGACCGTCGAGCTCGTCGACACCACTGCCTTCGAGACGGCCGACGTCTGGGACTACGCAGTAGCCGAAGGGACTCCGACCGGCGTGGTCAACATGCCGCTGACCCACCCGCCGACTGACGAGACGACCCCGTTCGTCTCCGGTGGTCCCGACGCCGAGGCGACCGACTTCACCGCACCACCGGATCTGGCGACGACCCTCTCGGACAGATTCGACTACCGGGTCCACACGCGGACCACGACTGCGGACCCGGCCCCGGCCGTCGGTGAGGACGTACTCGAATTGCTCGAACAACGGTTCGAGACGGCGAAGTACCTCTACCGGGAACACGACCTCGAGTTCGTCGTTACGATCCTCTACTATCTGGTCAGACTGGAACACTACTTCTGGGACGACGCGCCGGTCAGGGAGGCCTACGAGCTGATAGACGAGCAGCTCTCGTGGTTCGTCGACGAGGGATTCAATATCGTCATCGTCTCCGACCACGGCACTGCGGAAATCGACACCATCTTCAACATCAACGAATGGCTGGCCCGGAACAACTACCTATCCGAGACCGTCGGGACAGGCTACTCGACGGTCGCACCGATGATCAACAAAGAACGGCTCGCGAGCTTCCTGGCGAAAGCCGGTCTACGGAAGGCCGTCTCGCGGTTCACGCCCACCGCAGTGAAAGACTCCGTGCCGGACTCGCCCAGCGGCGTCCAAGGAAAGAACAAGGAGTCGGTCGTCGACTGGGACCGGACGACGGCGCTCGCGAGCGGACAGGGACCGCTGTACGTGACCGACGACGCGGACGTCGATGCGTTACGCGAGGAGTTGCTCTCGATAGAAGGACCGGACGGTCGGCCGGTTATCGACGCCGTTCATCGGACAGCAGAGCTGTACCCGGGATCCGGGAGGCGAGAGACCGCCCCGGACCTGATCGTCGAACAGCGCAAGGGCGTTCACACGACCGACAGCATCGGTGGCGGTTCGATCTTCGAGTCGGTCGCCGAACGGGGGAAATGGCGCGCCGAGAACCACAGCGACGGCATTTTCTTGGCATCGGGACCGGACGTCAGGGACGACTGGGACCGGGACGAGGTTCCGACGTTTTCGGTGATGCCGACGGTGTTACACCTGCTCGGTAGTCCCATCCCTGACGACGTCAGATACGACCCGCTTCCGATACGCAGGCGAAAGCACGACGTCGAGCGACGCGACTCGCTATCGGCCGGGGAGCGTACGGTCAAGGAAGACGACGCGGCGATGGAAGAACGGCTGTCGGACCTGGGTTATCTCAGCTGATCGGTCCGGCCTCCGCGAAGTGTCGGATCGTGCGTCGAAGTCCCGTCTGCAGGTCGACCTCCGGTGCCCAGTCGAGAGTTGCGCGGGCGCGGGTGGTATCCGGACGACGACGCGTCGGGTCGTCCTCGTGGGGAAGGGGTTCGAAGGTGAGGCCGGCGTCCGTCTCGGCCAGTTCGAGGACCGTTTCGGCGAGTCGTTCAATCGTGACTTCCTCGGTTCCGCCGACGTTCATCACTTCGCCCGCGAGTCCCGGTGTGTCCATGAGCGCTCGGATCCCGCGGATCTCGTCGCTGACGTAGACGAACGAACGAGTCTGTGAGCCGTCGCCGTAGACGGTGAGGTCGCGTCCCTCGAGCGCCTGCGTGATGAAGTTGGGGACGACCCTGCCGTCGTCCGGGCGCATCCGCGGCCCGTACGTGTTGAAGATGCGCACGGTCCTGACGTCGACGTCGTAGTTCTCCGCGTAGAGGGTCGTGAGCATTTCTCCGTAGCGTTTACTCACGTTGTAGCAGGCGCGGTCCCCGCGAGGATTGACGTAGCCGTAGTAGTCCTCCGACTGGGGATGGACGTCGGGTTCACCGTATATCTCGCTCGTGCTGGCGAACAGGACCCGAGTATCGTGTTCACTGGCGAATTCGAGGACCCGTTCCGTTCCGTCGCTGTTGGTCCTGGCTATCTCGAGTGGGGCGGTATCGAAATCGACCGGGGAAGCACGCGACGCGAGATGATACACCCTGTCGACCGCGGAGGCGTCGACCGCGTCGTCGAGTACCTCCGCGATCGGATCCCGAACGTCGCCGGAAACGAACGTGAGCTGGCTGTTCGACCGTGCCTCCGCGATGTTCCGCTCTCGACCGCTTGCGAGATTATCCAGGCAGACGACACGGTGACCGTCGGAGAGGAGTGAGTCACAGAGGTGACTTCCGAGGAATCCAGCACCCCCTGTTACGAGTACAGTTCTCATTGTCGTTGGTAAGTATATATCGTGGGAGAGAGGAACGAGTAAAGCCTTCCGCTTGTTCCGGTCTCACTCTCTCCCCGACCGGTGTCGATGGATTCATATCAATTTCACCGCTGTCAGGTAGTATGTGTGCGTTGCGGGATGTGTACGAAGGCCTACCCCATCCAGTCCAGCAGCGGGTTCGTCGTGGGTACGATTGTGTGCGACGAGTCGTCGAAACTGGGTCCTGGACCGCGACGTACGTTTCTCTCACACGAGGAGATGGCATAGGAGTCGTTCACAGGCCGGAACTACGGGACCAGACGCGGGGAGCGGGTCGATACTGGGAGTTCGGACACCCCGAATCGTTCACGCTCCATCCGCCGATCGAGGGCCTCGAACCGGACGAACGTGCGGTGGTCAAAAAGGAGGTCCAGCGCCGTCTCGCGGGGATCAGACGGTCGAGCGAGAGTCGTCTGCTCCAGGACGATCTCGCGAGACTGATGGGGCGAGCCGGGAACGGGACACTCGATCCACGAGTTCTCGGTGTGATGCGTGCGATCGCGGCCCGGCCGGGTGTCGCGGACCCGACAACGGACACCCAGCGGGACTTCTCGTACCGACTACATAGCGACCAGCCGTTCGTCTGTGAAATTCCCGACGCGACACTCGTAGGACAGTACGCACTGGGATTCACCGACGAGCATGACCTGATCCTGGAGTTGCAAGGCGATCGGACCCGCAACGCGATCGACCTCCTGCTCCAAACGCGGCGTGAGATGGGGGGAACGGACGAGATCAGGAGGGCGCTGGACGGCAGCGATACCAGTTGGGATGCCACGGAGTTCGACCTCGCGACGTCGATGGTGATGCGACGAACGAAGACGCTGTCGGGTTCGACGGTCGAACCGGGGCCACGGCCGAACAACTACTTCCACTGGATGATGGAAGAGTTGCCGAAACTCAGGGCGATCGAACACTACGAGGCTCAGACCGGCCAGCGGCCGACACTACTCATCGACCCCGAGCCGAGTTCCTGGGTCACCGAAACGCTCGAACTCTGCGGATACGATGACTCGGACTGGGTCGAGTGGACGCGGCCGAATGCGGCCGTCGAGACGCTGGTCGTGCCGTCGAAGATGATCGTTTCGTCGTCTATCACCGAACCCTCTTTGGAGAACTTCGAGTGGGTCCGCGACCGGATCCTCAACGCCGTCGACGTCGAATCCCTGGGAGCGGCTTTTTCCGACCGGATCTGGCTTTCGCGAGCGGGTATCGACCGGCGGAACGTCCGTAACGAAGGTGAGGTGATGGACAGACTGGGGCCGCTGGGATTCGAGTCGATCCGTCCGGAAGAACACAGCGTCGCCGAACAGGCAGCGATGATGGCGCAGGCTGACGCGGTGGTCGGCGCGTTCGGTTCGTCGTTCACCAACCTCGCGTTCGCGAGTAATACGAGCGTCGTTGCCGTCCTCCCGAAACACTTCTACGGCGCACTCGAACACGAGTTCTCCGAGATCCTCGGACACGACTACGAAGTCGTGTTCAGCGCGCGAGACGTGGGCGGCGACCCGAACCCGTGGAACCAGGACATCTACGTCGACGTCGACGAACTGGCGGCCGCGGTCACCGCGTCGCTCGACGGGAGCCAACAGGGTGTGACAGAGGCAAGAAACAAGGACTAAATACGCAATCATGGAACGCGGTCACATGAACATCGCGGTGATCGGCGGCGGGATCTTCGGAGTTACGACCGCGATCAAACTCGGAGAATCCGTCGAGAGCGCACACGTCACGCTGTTCGAGAAAGAGCGCGACATTCTGAACGCGGCGTCGGGAATAAACCAGTGGCGACTCCACCGCGGCTATCACTACCCACGGAGCGAGAGTACCGCCCGGAACTGCCGGGAGTCGGCCGCCGAGTTCATGGCCGAGTACCCGGGGCCGGTAATAACCGACAACGAACACTACTACGCGGTCGCTCGCGAGGAAACGAAAACGACGCCGGAGGAGTACGTCGACCACTGCGAACGGGTCGGCCTCGAATACAGCGAGGCATCGCCCGGCGTCGTCCGAGACGACGGCGTGGACCTCTGCCTCCGGGTCAAGGAGAACCACATCGACCCGATCCAGCTCAACGCCACTTGCTGGCGACGTCTGCGGGAGGCCGGCGTCGACGTGCAGCTACGCACCGAAGTCGAGTCGATATCCGCACTCGAGGGGTACGACTACGTCGTCGTCGCAACCTACGCGAATTCCAACCAGTTGCTCGAGGGTGCCCCCTCGCTCCGCCGTGAGTGCAAGTATCAAGTGATCGAGAAGCCAGTCGTCGAGCTTCCGTCGCAGTTCGACAACCGGAGCGTGGTAGTGATGGACGGACCGTTCATGTCGTTCGACCCGTACGGGCACACCTCGAAGTTCCAGCTCGACCACGTCGTCCACGGCGTCAGGAACAGCAACGTCGGAATGGAACCGGACCTCGACGGACTGGACCCGTCGCTGTTGAACGGACGAGTGGTCCGTGACCCACCGGACTCGAACTTCGAGGAGTTCGTCGAACACGGGACGACCTTTTTCGACGGGATCGACGAGGCGACTCACGTGGGCTCGCGGTTCACCGTCCGGACGGTCCTTCCCGACGTGGAGGACACGGACGAGCGACCGACGATCGTCGACCGGTCCGGGAACGTGTTCATGGTGTTCTCGGGGAAGATCGCGACGTGCGTCCGGGCGGCCGACCAGATCGTCACCGCGATCCGGTCGGACTGACCTCGCGCCGACTCATCAGTCCTCGAGAATGTCCGCGAACGCAGCCGTCACGTCCCGGCCGAATGCACCGTCGGTGACGGGATCGCTGCCGTTCTCGACAGCGTCGATGAACGCACCGCACTCCTCCGCGAGCGGTTCCCGGTCGCCCTCAAAGACGCCCTCGAACGCCGTTGCCGCCGGTTCGAGTCGTTCCAGTCGCATGCCGGTCCAGACGAACAGGTTCCCGCTGGCGGTGACGAACGTGACGGTTTTCCGGTCGTCGGGGGCGAGCCTGTTGAGGTCGATTCGACAGTCCGGGCCGTCGTCGTGGGCGGCAGCGATGCTGACGACGTTTCGGCCACCGTACAGGCGCGTCTCGTGGACCACTCGTACCTCGGTCGGCCGCGACCCGGTCAGTCGCCGAGCCATCGCGAAGTCGTGGGAACCGAGGTTCGCGACGATGTCCGCGGAGAATCCACCGGTCTTGCGCCAGTCGAAATAGAGGGCCTCGATCGGATCCGTCTCGTGTATCGACGCTAGCTGCCGGAACACCGGGTGGTAGACGAACACGTACCCGACGAACAGGTGCCGGTCCGCGTCGTCAGCCAGCGCGACCAGTTCGTTTGCCCGCTCGGTCGAGACGGTGACCGGTTTCTCGACGAAGACGTGTTTCCCGGCGCGGAGTGCGCGCCGTACGAGATCGTAGTGCGTGTCGATCGGCGTCGCGATGGCGACGGCGTCGACGGCCGGATCGTCGAGGACACGACGGTATTCGGTGGTCATCGAGACACCGGGGTAGTTCGTCTGCATCCATTCGCGGTTCTCCGTCGACCCGGTGTGACAGCACCACCGTACGGTAGCGAGGTCGTCGAACACCCTGACGAGGTTCCGACCCCACGACCCACAGCCCACTAGCGCGAGCGTCGTCATCAGCGGGCTTTCGCGCCGCGGGACAGTAAACGTTCGACATCGCTCGCGAACCCGTCGGCCGAAGCAACCTCGGTCAGCAAGACGGGTCCGAGACCAGTTGCGCGTCCGGCGCCATCCACACCTCGTGGACGAAACGGCGCTGTCCGGGCGAGACGAGCGTCGAGGGGCTGAGCAGGCTCTGGACCTCCGTGACGCGACTGATCGTCCTGATACGGGTGTAGCCGGTCTCGTTGAGCGTCTCGTGTTCGACGTGCGGGCGATAGTCAACCAGGAAATCCGGGTGGGCCTCACGGATGTACTTGCTGTGGTTCCCCTGGTACCGCTCGACGAACTCGTAACTGTTCGCGAGGCCGTTGAGTTCGACGACCGACCGTTCGGAGAAGTATCCCAGGATCCCCGCGTTCCCGCTCCCGATCACGGCGTCACAGGCGACGTTGTTCGAGAGGTATCGCGCCTGGTCGTAGTGGAGCGCTCCGAGTTGGTCCTGGTCGGGGTCGAGTTGCGTCGCGGCGCCGAGCACCGTGAAACTACCCAACAGCAAGACGACGAGGGCGACGGCGATGTACTGCGGACGTGCCCGGGGCACGCGTGCGGTCGAGAGCGAGAGGAGGACCGACAGGACCGCTGCGCCGACGAGCGCACCAGCTATGGCCTCCATCGCGAAATACCAGGACCGGAACGTGCGGTGGAGCAACAGGTAGTAGGTTAGATGTGACACACCACAGAGTCCGAACAGGCCAACGATGGTCGGCGTGTCGAAGACGGCCCGATTCGGCGATGATGGAGCGACGCCGGTCGTGAGAAAGGCGAGGACGACGGCGAGGACGCCACAACCGACGACGTAGAGGACGATGACTTCGGTGCTAGCGGTGCTGAGGACCGATCCACTGACGGGAACCAGGTGGCCGTACGTCGAGAAGTTATACAGCGCGTAGGCCGCGGGGATTACGCCGGCCGAAACCGAGAACGTCAGGAACCGGCGTGGCGTGTCGAGTACGCGCCTGCCGAGCAACGCCCCACTGACGATGCCGACGAACAGGACGTTGTCGAGGCGCGCCATCATCGAGAGACCGAGGACGAGCCCGATGACCGCGAGCGACCGCTCGTCGCGCGTTCGTGTCGTCAGTAGCCAGAGGACACCAGTCAGAAAGAGGAAGTTCAGCGAACTCTCGTGCCCGCCGAGGTACATGAACACGACGAACGGATTGAAGACCCAGACGACGGTTGCGACCATCGCGACGGATCGGTCGAACAACCGACGGAGAGCGTCGTAAAACAGTCCTGTCGCGACCAGTGCCGCGATACCCTGGATGACGATACTCACTCGTACGGGGAGCCAGAGACCGTCGAAGAGCCAGTAGATCGGTGTCAGGATCAACACCCAGATCACCTGCATCCCGTTGGTCGGGTGAATCCCGTCGAAGGTCATCCCGTCGCCGGCAGCCATGTGGCGGGCCGTCTCGTAGAAATAGAAACTGTCGTCGGTGATCTTCTTGACGAGAAACTCCTCGGGCGCCGCGGTCATGGCGGCGACGATAGCCGCCTGCAGGACGAGAATTCCCGCGAGCGGTCGATCGATGTCTCGCACCCGGTCTGGCAATGGACTCATCACGATTCGTACACGGAGACAGCAACAGAACCCATTTAGAAGTTGTGACCTTTCTCGGTCGGACCGGAACCGTGGTGACGCCGGTGACAGCCTTCACTGGGGGCGGGCAGTCATCGGCCGACGCGGGCACGGATGCCAGACGGTATTCCACCGGTCCGGATCAGTGCCACCGGTCCGGATCAGTGACGTACCGGCCGTGATATTCGTCTTGGACCCCGTACCTCTCCGCCGGTCCTCCGCAGTGGAGTGATACTTCTGCGCCAGAAGCGTCGCGTGGCCGGGGCCGAATGGGGTCGCACTACGACCCACCCGCTCGGGTCGATAAAGCCGACGCAACTCCGAGGTGGTGTCCCCGGGAAGTGATCCGGTTTCGCTCCGTGTGGCGAGCTGTCAGAAGCGCTGAAAGACGTACTTGACGGCCTCCAGCGCACCCTGGTCCCACGCGACACGGTGGTCTTTCCCGGTCTCTTCGACGCGCTCTTCGTACTGCTCGAGATACCAGTGGTACGTGTCGATCAGAGCCTCGTCGTTCGAGTACTCGGGCTCCCAACCGAGGTCACGAAGCTTCTCGACGGAGACGTACGAATCTTCGTGTGCCGTTTCGTACACCCACGGATACAGCGGCGAGAGATTGAGGGCGTTCAACGCCCGAAGCGCGAGGACGGTCAGCGGTGCGGGGGTGCCGATCACGCGTTTCCCGGTACCGGCCTCGTCGAGCAGCGCCTGAAAGTCCTCTTTCATCGTGCCGTACTCGGTGGCACCCACGTTGAACGTGTCGTTTATTTCCTCGTTCTCCAGCTCGAACATCAACTCGACGGCCCGGACGAGATCGTCGACGTGCAAGAGCTGGTACTGGTTGGTGCCCCAACCGACGAGCGGAACGTTCGCACCGTCTTCGACCCAGTCGAACAGGACCTGGAAGACACCGAGTCGCTGGGGTCCGATGAACGTTTTCGGCCGAATTATCGGGACACATAGCCCCATGCGGCGGAAGTCCTTACAGATTCTCTCGGCCTCGATCTTGGCGTCCCCGTACGGCCCGACCCCGTCTACCGGCGACTCTTCCGTTATCGGATGCGTCTCGTGCGTCCCGTACACCGCCGTCGAGGAGATGTAGACGACCCGTTCAACGTCGTGTTCGTTCGCCGCCCACAGGACGGAGCGTGTCCCCTCGACCGTCACGTCCCAGATCTTGTCGTCGTCCCACAGTGGAAGCGCCGCCGCGGTGTGAACGATCACGTCGGCGTCGACGGACTCGATAGCCGCTGATACGGTCTCTTCGTCGCGGATGTCTCCTTCGACGTACTCAATGCCTTCCGTGTCGTCTTCGTCGTTGAACGGCTTGAGGTCCAGCGCAGTGACGTCCCATCCCCGGTCGGCGAAATGCTGGCACGTGTGTAGTCCAAGAAAACCGGTGCCGCCAGTGACCACCACGGAGTCGTACTGGCTTCCGTGCGGCGTGTCCCCCTGCGTTGAACTCATAATATTGGCCAATTCAGCGTATTGGCTTTATACTTCTTGTTCCCGAACTACACCGGCCAAGTGGCGGATCTTATAGCCTGCTGTCGTGTTCGTACGGAGGGAACCTGCCGTACGAGAGCCCAGGATCTTAGGCACATTTATTGTCTCGTTGGGCAGAAAACAAACTGACCGAATGGCCCAACCGTCTCAGAGACGTGATCCGGTCACGACCGCGACCGGCTTACTCCGGGAGATCAGACCATGGCAGTGGTACAAACAGGGCGTGATGTTTCTCGGGATCACGTTCTCGAAAAACCTGCTTAACGTCGATGCATGGTTGAGCCTCTTAACCGGTGTTGTGTCGTTCACTGCGATCGCGGGCGCTACGTATATCTTTAACGACATCAACGACCTCGAGGAAGACCGCAACCATCCCAAGAAACGGCATCGACCGCTCGCGAGCGGGCAGGTTTCCGTTCCTATCGCGGTCGGGTTGGGTATCGTCCTGATTTTCGTTGGCCTCGGTGCCGCGTACAGCCTCGGACCGCTTTTCCTCGCCGTGTTGCTCGTCTATCTCGGCCAGAATGCGCTTTATTCCATCTATCTGAAACAGTTCGTCTTCGTCGACGTGATCATCGTCGCGATCGGGTTCGTCTTGCGTGCCATCGCGGGAGTTATCGCTATCGACGTGTTTCTGAGTCCGTGGTTGATCGTCAGTACGTTTCTCCTGGCGCTAGTACTCGCGCTCGGCAAACGACGTAACGAGTTGGAGGTGTCGACGGACCCGGAAGAAACCCGGGACGTGTTGGAGGAGTATTCGAAGGACAATATCGATCAATTACTCGTCACGACGATGGCGACGCTGTTGATGGCGTACTCGCTGTATTCGTTTTCCCGAACGGACCCGACGATGATCGTAACTCTCCCGTTCGCGTTCTTCGGCGTCTTTCGTTACCATTATCTCGTCCAGACGACTGAGATCGCCGGTCAGCCCGAGTATCTGCTGACGGACCGACCCTTAGTCGTGAACCTGACGCTCTGGGGAGCCGTCACGATAACTGTCCTCTACACGTCGCCCGAGACCGCCCTTGAGGTGATACGGTGAAACAGTACGATTTGCAGGTTCATACGAACGCTTCACCCTGTTCCCGCGCGTCTCCCGGTGACATTATCGATGCGGCGCTGGACGCTGGTCTGGACGGAATCGCTATCACGGACCACGATACGCTCGCAGGATATGACGAGGTCGCCGAACGTGCTCCCGCGGACCTGACAGTGATCCCGGGTACTGAAGTAACGACGACACAGGGGCACCTACTCGCGCTGTTCGTCGAGACGGAACCGCCGAAGGCCGACCCGATCACTGTTATCGATCACGTCCACGACCAGGGCGGGGTCGCTATCCTCTCGCACCCGTTCGACCGACTTCGAGAACACTACAGTACAGACCTCGAAATGATCGCTTCGCGAGTTGACGCCGTGGAGACGCAGAACTCCCGCTGTCTGTTGCCGCGATTCAACCGACGAGCGAAGGAGTTTGCAGACCGACACGCGCTGGCTGTAACCGGTGGAAGTGACGCTCATTTTCCAATGGAAGTCGGCCGGTCGACGACGGTGTGTACCGGCCAGCTTCGCGACGCCATCGAATCGCGATCGACGCGGACGACAGGACGAGGGGGCTACGTTACGGGGCACGTCGCGACAAAACTGAATGACCTGCTTCGGACGGTGAACCTTTGATGGGGGTGCTCTCGACGGCCAAGCGAGTCGCAAGTCGACACGGACTTTGGATGACGGCGCTCCTGACTGTTGCCGTATACTTTGGACTGTTCGTCCTCGGAGACGGGACCAACGTCGTATCGACACTTCTCGCCGTTCAGCCATGGCGCATCGGCGCCGTACTCGCTCTCGTCACCATCAGCTACTGTGTCCGGTTTCTCAAATGGGAGTATTATCTCCGTCATCTGGGGATTGATATTCCAGTCCGAACGAGTCTGTTCGTGTTTTTCAGCGGTCTAATGATGGTCATGACGCCCGGCAAGGCCGGGGAGTTCTGGAAGGCGTGGCTCCTCCGTGACCTCCGTGAAATCCCCGTCAGCCGGACCGCGTCAGTCGTCGGGGCCGAGCGAGTCTCGGACCTCATCGCCCTGTCCGCGTTCGCGTTTCTCGGCCTGCTACTCTACCGGCAGTCATCGGTCGTGCTGGTCGGAGTGGTTCTGATTTTCCTGATCGGTATTAGTCTGCTCCAGTGGCGGGGGTTCTGTCTCCGTGTGTTGAACGTGTTGGAGTCGCTTCCTGTCGTTGGGGGCTACGCGACCGAGTTACACGAGTTCTATGAAAGCACGTATACACTGTTCCAGTTACGACCGTTGAGCGTCGCACTCGTCATCAGTCTACTGGCGTGGGGTCTCGAGGGAGTTGCCTTGTGGGTCGTACTGAGCGGATTCAGTTCGCAGGCGACGTTACTCGCTGGCCTCTTCGTGCTCGGTTTGGGATCGGTCGTCGGTGCCGCCAGTCTGCTACCCGGCGGATTAGCTGCCGCGGAAGCGAGTATGGTCGGGATGCTTGTCGTCCTGGGATACACACAGACCGTCGCGGTGAGTGCAACGGTGATCGTTCGTGTCGGCACTCTCTGGTACGGAGTGATACTGGGGACGTGTGTGTTTGTGGTCTACCGGTTTGTGAACGACTGGACCGAGATCGCCCGGCCCAGCGACTGATCACTGATCCGTCTTGAACAGCCGCTCGTAGAGCGGTCGGACCACCAGGAGGACCGCACAGGTGCTGATGAGCAACACGAATTCGGTATCGACCGACTGCCCCGTGTCAGATGGGAACCCCTGGAGAGACTGGCCGATACTGACGTAGAACACGGCCCACGGCAATTCACCGATCACGGTGCCGAGCGCGAACGCCCACCCGGAGACGCCGGCGAGTCCCGCCCAGATAGAAACCGCGTCGGCCGGTGCCGGGGACAGCCGAGCGGCGATCATCCCCCGGAGTTCCCCGGTCGTGTCCACGAACGACTCACTGGCGTCTGCGGCCCGAGAAACGTGCTTGTTCGCATCGTGGAAGCGGTTTGCGAAGACGAACTGCGGCGCACACGACACCAGCGTCCCTGTCAACACGAGTGGGACACCGAGCGGAAATCCGACGAGATACCCAGTAAAGATCGAGACGAGGCTGAGTGGCCAGAACACGAACGGACGGATCAGATAGAAGGCGGCCAGGCCGACGGCGACGAGCAGGTATCCGCGCTCGGGGAGGCTTTCGAGCAGGTTCGCAGGCGAGAGCCACCAGTGAGCGCCGATGATCAGTACAACACCGGCCAGCGCGAGCGTTCGAAGCGTCTTCCTCCGCCAGGTCGACATCGGTATCCCCTGTGACTGAGATGAGGTAAAGTCCATCGGCTTCCGTGTCCCGACCGGTCTGAACTCGCGGCGCCAGTCACGATTTCTCACGACCAGGCCGGCGTAAGCCGTCGACGCGTCCGCTGTGAAGCTGCCAGCGGCACAGAGCTCAAACGCGATCGCGGACGGCGACCGCCCTGGCGACGGCGTGGATCCCCGTCTCCCCGTCCACGCGAGGAGTGTCGCGCGTCCGCACGCAGTCGAGGAAGTGCTCGAGTTCGTTTTTCAGCGGCTCCCGGGTCTGGATGTACGGACTCTCGGTAACCGTCTCGGTCCGGTAGCCGCTCTGGTCCAGCAGCGACGTAGTCTCTTCCGTTCCGCGACGCTGGATCGAGATGCTCTGGTCCTGGTAGTTCAGCTCGATATAGGCGTCGTGAGTGGTCGCGTGGATAGTGCGGACCTTCCCGTGAGTGACGTGACTGGCGGTCGCGGTCCCGAGTATCCCGTTCCCGTATTTCATCTGGAGGAGGACGTGGTCAGTCGCTTCGGACCGAGGGGTCGCGCCGAGAGCGTGGAACTCGGAAATCGTGCCGTCGACGAGGCTGTCGATCACGTCGATGTCGTGGATCATCAGGTCCAGAACGACATCCTGGTCGGCGAGGTGTTCGTTGAACGGGCCGAGCCGATGGGCTTCGATCGCGATGAGCTGTTCCTCGTCAAGGATCCGGGCGAGCGCCTCGACGGCGGGATTGAACCGTTCGATATGCCCGACCTGGAGGACCCGTTCGCGCGTTTCTGCCGCGTCGACGATCGCCCTCGCGTCCGCGACCGATGTCGCCAGCGGTTTCTCGACGAGAACGTCGAGGCCCTCTTCCAGACACGCGGTCGCGACATCGCGGTGGTGGCGGCTGGGAACGGCCACCGTGGCGGCACGGGCGTCCGTAATCTCGTCGACCGATTCGTGGACCGCGACGTCGAACTCCTCGGCGACGCGATGCGCCCGGTCCGGATCCGGTTCGACGACCTCGACGAGGTCCGCCTCCGGTAGCTCGTCGTACACTCTCACGTGGTTGGCCCCCATGTTCCCGGCACCGACGACGGCGACCGGGACCGGGTCGTTCGTCACGCTCCGATGCCCCCTTTGACGGCCTCGACGATGCGATCGATGTCGTCTTCCGAAACCGTCGGATGCACCGGGAGCGAGAGAACCGTCTCGCTCGCCCGCTCGGCCACCGGGAACGTCGTCGATCGGTCGTACGCCGGCTGCGTGGGGATCGGTTCGGGATAGTACGTGCCGTACCCGATCCCCGCCTCGTCGAGGTGGTCGGTGAGTACCCGACGACGGTCGGTGCGAACGGTATACTGGTGATAGGCGTGGGTGCGGTCAGCCGGAACAGACGGCGTTTCTACCCCGGAATCCCGGCTCAACCGGGCGGTGAGCGCCGCGGCGTTGGTCTGGCGCGCTTCCACCCAGCTCGGCAGTCGCTCGAGCTGGTCGATCCCGATCGCTGCCTGGATGTTCGTCATCCGGTAGTTGTACCCGACCGTCGCGTGCTCGTACCGGCCCTCGCGGCCGTGGTCGATGAGCCTGCGGGCACGCTCGGCGACCTCCTCGTCGTCGGTCGTTATCATCCCACCCTCGCCGGTCGTCATGTTCTTCGTCGGATAAAACGAGAAGACACCTGCGTCGGCGAGCGACCCCACCGCCTCCCCGTCGTAAGTGGCGCCGTGGGCCTGTGCAGCGTCCTCGAACAGGCGGAGGTCGTACTCGTCGGCGATCGACTCGAACTCGTCCATGTCGGCCGGGAGGCCGTAGAGATGGACCGGCATGAGCGCGGAGACATCGGGTCGCTCTGCGAGCAGCGACCTGACGGCGGCCGGGTCGAGGTTGTACGTTTCGGGGTCGATATCAGCGAAGACGACCGACGCGCCGGCGTGTTTCACGGCGTTCGCGGTCGAGATGAACGAGAACGGCGTCGTCACGACGGTGTCGTCGGGGCCGATCCCGGCCGCCTCGAGCATCGCTTGGAGGGCGGTCGTTCCGGACGAAGTCGCTATCGCGTGGTCGACACCGACGTAGTCGGCGAACGCCGACTCGAAGCGTTCGACCGTCGCGCCCGACGCGAGCATCCCCGAGTCGAGCACTTCGGCGACCGCCTCTTTGGCGGCGTCGGAAACGACCGGGTTCGCGATCGGGACATCGCTCACAGGTCGTTGCCCCCCTCGAGTTCCGGCGGCAGGTTCCGAGTGCGCGCCGGGACGCCGGCCGCGAGCGTCCGCGGGGGAACGTCCTCGGTCACGACCGCGCCGGCCGCGACGAACGCTCCCTCGCCGACGGTAACCTCGGGTAAGACCGTCGCGTTCGCACCGATCGAGACGTTGGATTCGAGCGTCGGCCCCGCAAGGTCGGCATCCGACCGGACCGGGTACGGGTCGTTCAGCAGCGTCGCATTCGGTCCAAGAAAGACATCGTCACCGATCGTCGTTTCCCGCGGGACGTAGACACCGGTCTGCATACTCACGTTGTCACCGACCACCGTGGCGCCGTCGATGACCGCCTGAGTCCCGACTAGCACGTCCGCACCGAGTACCGTCTGCTCGCGAACGAGCGCGTGATGGCCGGTCGTCAGTCCACCCTCGGCGACCACGTCGTCGTAGACTATCGTTCCGGTGCGAACGACGCTGCCGGGCCCGAGGTCGGGCGGCGACGTATCATCGGCGTAGGCGACGCCGACGACCGCACCGTCCTGAACGGCGGTATCAGCTCCCGTATCGGAGTCTGCACACATTGATTACACTGGGCACACCTGGGAGTATGTATATTTCGTCTAAGGGGTCGTCAGTTCGCCGAGTCGCGTTCCGCTTTCATCCACTCGACGACGTCGGTCAAACCCTGGCGGACGGACACCTCGGTAGTGAACCCGAGGACGTCCGCCGCGTGTCGGGTGTCGGCCTGTCGCTCCGAAACGACCACATCCCGGTCCTTGTACACCGGTTCCACGTCGGCTCCGACGATGTCGACGAGTTCCGTCGCCAGTTCGGTGATCGACGTCATCTCACCGGAACCGACGTTGACGACTTCCCGGGTGTTCTCCGTTTCGAGCCCGAGTTCGAGGGCGCGCGCGATATCGTCGACGTGAACGAAGTCCATCGTCTGTTCGCCCGAACCGTGGATGACGGGTTCGTTCCCGTTCAGTAACCGCTCGATGAAGACGTTGATGACACTCGTGTAGTAGGCGTCGGTGTGCTGTCCCGGCCCGTACACGTTGAAAAAACGGTAGGCGACGTAGTCGAGGTCGTGGTAGTTCCCGTAGAAGTGGAGTAGATGTTCCAGCCCGATCTTCGCCGTCCCGTAGGGCGTCTGGGGGGCCGGTCGGTCGGTCTCGGCCATCGGGATCGGCTGGTCACCGTAGACGGACGCGGAGCTGGCCGCGAGCACGCGGTCGACGTCAGTTTCGACCGCCGCCTCGAAGACCGTGTTCGACCCAATCAGGTTCACAGCGAGGCTTTCGCCGGGGTACTCGACGCTTCGATTGAGGCAGATCGCAGCCAGGTGGACGACAGCGTCCGCACCGGCCATCGCGTCGACGACTGCATCGTAGTTCCGAACGTCCCCGCGGATCAGTTCGACATCGGGTTCTCCGACGAGGTCGGCCACGTTCTCGCGGCGACCGCGGAAGAAGTTATCGAACAGTCGGACCTCGTAGCCGGCGTCGTGGAGCCTGTGAGCCAGCCGCGATCCGATGAAACCAGCACCGCCGGTTATCAGCACCGTATCGACCATACGCCGTCATTCGGTGCATACGAAAAAAGGCCACTGATGCGCCACCGTACGCGGGAGTACCGGAGCTCCGCTACGGACGAGTCACCGATTGACGCCCGCGGGTAGTCATCTGTCTCCCGGATGCGACCCGCTGTGTGGCTTTCAGCTACAGGCGACCGGCACAGTGAAATCCCTCGGCAACGGTCTACGTAGACAATGAGCGACCGTATCCCGCTCGTCGAGCCCGTCGTGGGGGAGGAAGAACTCGCCAACGTCGAGGCGGTGCTCGAGTCCGGCTATCTGACACAGGGACCGTACGCCGACGACCTGGAGGGCGCGTTCGCCGATGTCGTCGGCGTCGACCACGCGATCGCCACGACCTCCTGTACCGCGGGCCTCGAACTGACACTGGAGGCGTACGGCGTCGGCGACGGCGACGAGGTGTTGGTACCGGATTTTACCTACCCCGCGACAGCGTCGGCCGTGGTTCGGTCCGGGGCCACTCCGGTTCTCGTCGACGTCGACCGGGAAACCTACACCGTCGACGCCGACGCGCTCGAGGCCGGCATCACCGACGATACGGCAGCGATCCTCCCGGTCTCGTGGGGCGGACAGCCACTCGATCCAGCGCCGATACGGTCGGTCGCGAGGGACAACGGTCTCGTCGTCGTCGAAGACGCCGCCTGCGCCATCGGAAGCGAATTCGACGAGGAGCCCGTCGGGAGCCAGTTCGACGCGAGCGTGTTCAGCCTCCACCCGCGGAAAGTGTTGACGACCGGTGAAGGCGGAGTGATCACCACCGACGATTCCGCGGTGGCCGACCGGATCCGGAGCATCAAGAACTTCGGAACAGACCCCGGTGCCGACGAAATCCGGTTCGTCCGTGCCGACGGGACGAACCGCCGATTGAGCGACGTGCTGGCGGCGGTGGGCGTCGCCCAGGTGGACCGTCTGTCGACCGTCGTCGAGCGGCGGCGCGAGCTCGCTGCTCGCTACACCGACCGTCTCAGTCCGGTTGCGGGGATCGATACACCGACCGAAATCGACGGGGGACGTCACAACTACCAGAGCTACTGCGTTGCGGTCGAAGCCGGCGACGAGACGGCCCGCGACTACCTCGTCGACCGACTCGACGAGGCGAACATCGAAAGTCAGATCGGAACCTACGCCGTTCACTGTACGGATGCGTTCGCCGAGACCGAACGGGCCGGTCCGCTCGACACCTCGCGATACCTCTACGAGAGCCTACTGACCCTCCCAGTCGCACACACCATGACCGTCGAAGACCAGCAGCGGGTCGTCGAGGCGCTCGTGGACGCGGTCGAGGAAATCGCCTGAGTCCGGTCACGCACGCGGCACCGGGTCAGGCGTCGTTCGTCTGTGTCGCGTACAGGTCCGCGTACGTCCCGCCCTGTGCCAGGAGACGGTCGTGCGGACCGGATTCCTCGATCCGACCGTCCTCGAGTGTGTAGATCCTGTCGGCGTTCAGCACTGTCGACAGGCGATGGGCGATGATGACCATCGCGTAGTCGCGGTCCATGGACTCGATCGCGTCGTGAACGTCCCGCTCGATGTTCGAGTCGAGGTCGCTGGTCGCTTCGTCGAGGACCAGCAACTCGGCGTCTTTCAGGAGCGCACGGGCGAGCGCGACCCGCTGGCGCTGACCGCCCGAGAGCCGGACGCCGTCGTCGCCGAGGCCGGTGTCGAACCCGTTCGGTAAGTCATCGAGGAATTCAGTTACCTGTGCGATCTCACAGGCCCGCTCGACTTCGGACCGACTCGCCTCACGGTCGCCGATCGTGATATTGTACCACAGCGTGTCGTTGAAGATGTACGGGTCCTGCCTGACGACCGAAACGCGGGTCCGCCAGTCGTCGACGCTGAACTCCTCGATCGAGGTCCCGTCCGCCCGTATCTCGCCCTCGTCGGGGTCGTACATCCGGGCCAGCAGCGAGGCGATCGTCGACTTTCCCGCCCCGGAGGGACCGACGAAGGCGATGAACTCGTCTTTCGAGACCTCGAAGGAAACGTCTTCGAGCACCTGCTCTTCCTGGTCGTAGGCGAACGAGATGTCATCCGCGACGACTTCGTTGACCGACTCCGGGGCCGGGCGCCCCTCACCCGTATCGTCGGTTTCGGACTCGAGATCGTCGATGAACCGGTGCGTTCGAATGAGATGAGGTAACGTCCCCTCGACGCGGTATATCCAGGTAGTGAGGCTGCTGACGCGCGGAGCCAGTCGGAACATCGCGAACAGGAAGATCGCGAGTTCACCGAGAGAGATCGAGGTGAACCGCAACGCGCCGTAGATCAATCCGAACAGGATAACTGCGGTCACGAGTTCGTAGAAGTTCTCGATCGCAGCCTGATTTCGATACAGCGAGATGCTCTGTTCGGTGTACTGGTCGACAGCGTCGTGAAAGTTCTCGGAGAGTTCGTCCGAGAGTCCGAAGAGTTTCACGTCGCGGATCCCCTGGGTCCCGCCTTGGACCGCCGACTGGACGTCCTCGTTCGCGTCAGCGACTCTGTCACCGATGTCCTGTCCTGACTCGACGACCGTTCGGACGAAGACCGTGACCGCCCCGAGAGACACCGCCGTGACGAGCGTCAACCCAGGGGCGACGAAAAGCGCGATAGCCAGGTACATGAGGCTGAGAAACCCTTCCTGGAGGATCTTCACGATGCGTTTGATCACGCGGCCGGAGTACACCGTCTCGGTGACGATGATGTTGAGAATATCGTCCGAACCGCGCGTGTCGAAGTAGCTGATGCGAGCATCGAGCGCGAGCGTGAACGTCTCGGTGCGCAAATGGTGTACGTAGTTCGTCCAGAGCGCCTCGCGAAGCCACGCGGCGAGAAACGTCAGTGCGTACCGAACCACCATGACGAGAGCGACACCGAGAACGATGTATTCGAGTGTGAATGGGACGTGGAGCGTCTCGTAGAGACGGGCGAACAGCGCCGAAATTCCGCTGGGATCACTGCCATCGCCGCGCGCCTGTTCGATTATCGGGAGCAGGAACGAGAGACCGACCGCCTCGAACACCGCTGCAAAGATGCTCAAAACGACGAGCGCGACGACCGCGCCGGGACGATACCGGATCACCCGGGACAGCGAGTGCAATTTTTCTCGAAGAGAGGGGTCTTCAGACATGGGCGACGAAAGGCTTCTCGTGTTCACTGGGGAACAAGCGCCGAATATAAACTCGTCGGTCCAACTCGCAGCGACTCCGGGAGGGAGAGCCGAAACATATTGGTAGCGTGCAGGGAAACCCGGTGTAGTGTGAGACCGGATCCACTCGCGAGCGCACCCAACATCGTGCTGGTGACGACCGATTCGCTTCGCGCCGATCATGTGTACGGCGACGCGGTCGAGACCCCGGCGCACGATGCTCTCAGTAGCCGCGGTCAGACGTACTATCAGGCGTTCGCGCAGGGGCCGTTCACGACGTTTTCGATGCCGTCGCTTTTCACCTCGCGGTATCCGAGTAGCCTGCGATACCTCGAGTTCTCCGACAAGACCATCGGAGTGTACATCGAGGACGAACCGACGATTCCGGGTGTGCTGCGCGAGCGCGGCTACGAGACCGCGGGGTTCCACTCGAACCCACTGCTCTCGAATCTGTTCGGATTCGACAGCGGATTCGACGCGTTCGACGCCAGACTGCCGCTGTCGGGACTCAACGTGCTCCCTGGGCGGGCGAAAATCCTGACGGACAAACTCCTCAGGATGGTCCGGAAGCATCCCTACCTGCCCGCCGAGAAACTCACCACCAAAGGGCTGAACTGGCTGGACGAGCGCAACGGCGACGCTCCGTTTTTCCTCTGGCTCCACTACATGGACGTGCACGGCCCGTATCAGTCGAAGTCAGGGTGGTCGTACCGCAACAAGTACAGGGGCGAACGCCTCTGGCGAAAAGCCGTCACGAGGCCGGCAGCAGTGACCGACGAGGAGCGCGAACGGCTCAAAGAGTGGTACAGGGAAGAAATCGAGTATACGGACCGCTGTCTCGGCCGGCTGGTGAACGGACTCGACGACCGAGGGCTCCTCGATGAGACCCTCGTGGTCGCGACTGCCGACCACGGTGAGCAGTTCGGCGAACACGGCCGCTACTCGCACCCGCATCAGGTCTACGAAGAACTGATCCGAGTCCCACTGATCGTGGCCGGTCCCGGTCGGGCCGACGAGGACGTCGACGACATCGTCGAACTCGTCGACGTGGGGCCGACGCTGAGCCGTGCGGCCGGTGCGGACGTTCCGGAGTCGTTCGTCGGAGACGGTCTCGAACCCGGCCGACGTGATGAAGCAGTTGCGATCAGTGAAGCCGAACTCGTCCCGACCTACACCGGGAGCGTCCGGACGGACCGCTGGAAGTACATCCGCGAGGGGGACGACGAGATGCTCTTCGATCTCGATTCGGATCCCGACGAACTTGAAGACGTGAGCGGGCGCGAGACCGAACTATGCGAGGACCTGGCGACCCGACTGGACGACCACCTCTCAGTATCGGGTCGCGACATCGGTCCCGACCGGTCGGTTGCGAACGTCGACATCGACGAAGGAAAGACCGAGGACCGACTCAGAGACCTCGGATACCTCGAGTGACGACGATCGTTCGGTCGCTACCGGAGATAGTCACCGTCCGTAACCGTCACGCTAACGGGCCCCTGTCTCGTCGTCGCCACCAATGGGAGACCGCCAGCTGTCAGTGACGGTCCTGACGGAGTACTTCGCTCCCGAAGAGGCCACGACAGCACTACTAATGACGGACTTGACGACTCGGCTCGCCGACCGGTTCGACATCTCCGTCATCACTGCACACCCGAACTACCACAGCGACGACCGCGGAACCTCCGTGCCCCGGCAGGAAACACGGGACGGAGTCGATGTGACACGAGTCCGTGCGACCCGTTTCGACAAAGACTCCCTCCCGCTCCGGGTGATAAACTGGGTCACGTTTACCCTACTCGCGCTCGTTAGACTCCTTCGTCAGTCGACCGACGAAGACGCCGTACTCACGCTCTCGAACCCGCCGATCCTCCCGTTCGCCGCGTTTGTGAACAAGCGGCTAACCGGTACTCCATACTGTTATCTCATTCACGACATGTATCCGGACATGGCGGTCGAACTCGGATACCTGTCGAGCGGGAGTACGGTTACCCGACTCTGGGAACGGGCGATACGATACGTCTACCGCGACGCCGACCGGATCGTCGTCCTCGGAGAGTCGATGCGGCGTCGCCTCGAGGAGAAGATGGCCGACGACCCGGAGTTTGACCCGGAGAAAATCGTCGTCATCACGAACTGGGAAGACGAGGAGTTCATCGAACCGGTCGAGAAGGAGGAAAACGAGTTCGCGGCCGAACAGGACACGGTCGAGAAGTTCACGCTGCTGTATTCCGGCAATATCGGGCGGTTTCACGACCTCGAGACCGCGATCGATGCTATCGAACGCCTCGAGAAGCGCGGTCGAACGGACGTGCAGCTGGTGATAATCGGTGAAGGTGCGCGCAAGGAACCACTGAGAGAACGGGTAGACGCCCAGGGGATCGAGAACGTCCGCTTTCTCCCGTTTCAGCCGCTCGAACGGCTACCCGAAACGCTGACCTGTGGCGACGCATCGCTCGTCGGGATCAAGTCCGGAATGGTCGGTATGTGCGTCTCCTCGAAGCTGTACTCGTCGCTGGCAGCGGGGATGCCGGTGCTGGCCGTCGTCGGCGAGGGAGACGAGGTCGCTCGCACGGTCGAAGCGTGTGACTGTGGCGAACACGTCCTCCCGGGAGATAGTGAGCGTGCCGCAGATATCCTCGCTCGCTGGGCTGACAACCCTGATTTCGCCGATACACTGGGCGAGAACGCTCGAGCGTGCCTCGAAGACCGGTACACGCTCGATCGAGCCGCGAACGAATACGCCGCTGTCTTCGAAGCGATGGTCGGCGGGCAGTAACGATAGAAGTCTACAGGTGAGTCAGTCCGCAGGCGGTTCGTCGGTCGGAGAGAGAACACGCTCGTAGACGCGGAAATCAGAGACGACGACGGGCGCAGCACCGTCGGCGGTCACGAACCCGCCCATGAGTACGCGGCGGTCGAGGTTGATCGTTCCGAGGTCGCTGACGTTCCGCGTTCCGGCGAGCGAATCGTTCCGGTAGAGTCGGAGTTCGTCGGTTCCCCTGTCGAGGACGACGGTCACGTTAGTCGGCGATTCGAATCTCGTCGTCTCGATGTCGAACAGCTGTGCGATAGTTCCGTTGGCGTCGTACAGACGGACGCCGAAGTCGCCGGCGTTGTTCCGCGACCACAGCCCCAGCGCGCTCTCGTCGGTTCCCACGGCCGAGAAGACTTTCGGGTACGTCTGTGAACTCGCGGAGAGATCGCCGCGGATGGTGAACCGAAGCGTCAGTGACTCGGTCCGGTCGACGGTCAGGAATTCAGTCTCGTCCGGAGAGCGGACGACACTCTCTTCGGAGATGACGATACCGTCGTCGGTCCAGTGGCTCGCG
>Ga0207851_100080_pt1 | contig 80071 bp, 82 predicted proteins | sample A23E3SouthBayCA_FD_187747 | JGI IMG/M metagenome (GOLD analysis project Ga0207851, IMG submission 187747) | Aerobic enrichment media microbial communities from Eden Landing Ponds, California, USA - A23 E3 (SPAdes) | ecosystem: Environmental > Aquatic > Marine > Unclassified | place: Emeryville... | reverse complement strand
ATGATACTTCTCCGCCAGCCGACCGGCCGCGTAGACGCCCTCGACGTTCGTCCGTCCGACCTCGTCGACGACGACGTACTCCTTCGAGCCCGCATCGCGCGTCTCGACGCCGAGGTCGGCCAGATAGGACGCGTCCGACCACGACGCGGCGACGACGGCGTCGACCGCGTATCGACGTGTCTGGGTGTCCTCCGTGCGCGCCCCGCTGTCCGCCGTCTTCGCCCGGACCTCGAACCCATCCTCGGTCCCCTCGATGTCGGTGACGCGTCCCGTGCGTCGCCGGACACCGCTCTCGTCGGCCTGTTCGGCGAGCAGATCGAGGAACTGCCGGGCGTTGACGCCGCCGGGGAACCCCGGCACGTTCTCCAAGTGGGCGTTTCGGGCGAGGATACTCTCCTCGGTATCGACGACGATCGTTTCGAGTCCGGCGCGGGCGGTGAACGTCGCCGCGGTCAGTCCGGCGACGCCGCCACCGACGACGAGTACGTCCGCGGACTCGGCGTCGGCGTCGCTGCCGGTGGCAGAGTCGCCACCGGCGTCGCGATCGGGTGCGGTGCTGTCCTCGGTGTCTGCTGCGACCATACGCGCGGAAAAGCGGGGACCGCAGATGAGTCTCCCGATCGATACATACGGCGCGAGAAGGCACGGGAGAACCGGAATCGGAATCGGAATCCGAATCGGACTCGGATTCGACCGTCGAGCGGCGCTAGTACATCGATGCGGTGTCGTACAACCGTTCGTCGTCGGCAGCGTCGAGCGAGACGAGGCCCGTCGGCGACTCCCCGAGTTCGAGGGTGAGCTGCCAGCGATCGTCGCCGACCGGCGTCGCCGCCGTGAAGGCGAAGTCGGTTTCGGGCAGACGTCGCGCGAGCACGACCGAGAGGGGAAGCGTCGGCAACCGTCCGGTCCGCTCGGCGAGCGCGTAGTTGCCGAACGTCACCCGCCAGCGGTCCGGACCGGCCCCGACGGCGACGGAATCCGCGGCGACGAATCCGACGCTCGCGAGCTCCTCGATCGCCGCGCGAAGCACCTCGTCGGGGCTGAGCGCCGGGGTGGCGTTCGGCCCGCGAAGCGCTTGGGCCGCCCTGTCGACGATGTCGGTCTGTTCGCGCTGATCCGCGCGGTGCGCGAGTTCGCTCGTCACGCTCCACAACATCGTGAGCGCGAAGTCGTCGTGATCCTCGACGACTTCGGCGAGCGTGAGATACGTCTCCATCGCCGCCGACTCGACCTCTCGGAGCGATGCCTCCGAGAGCGCCTCGAACGTCGCGCCCGCGACGTTGTGGCAGAACTCGAGGTACCGTAACCGCGGATCCGCCTCCGCGGACGGTACCATCCCCGCCGGACCCTCGTCGAGGTCGTGAACCAGCGGTTCGTAAAAGGGGACCTGCGGATCGTACTGTCTGAGCGTCGCTCGGTATTCGGTCGTCGCTTCGGCGGCCTCGGCGGCGGTGTTCCGGTCGTCGAAGCGGCGGCCGGCCACGGGGTACGGCTCACAGCCGGTTCGGCCGCAAACGATCGCGTACGGCCCGTCAGGTGCCGAGAGGCAATCGACGTGTCGGCTGATATCCCGCAGGGTCGCCCCGACCATCGTCTCGGATATGACCGCTCATCAACAAGTGCGTTGCGGTCGCCGTCGGCCGCGGCCCACAACGCTTTGCCGCTCCCACGCGAACGGCCCGCGTGGACGAACTCGTCGTCAGTACCGTCGTGTACGTTCCCCCCCGAGCGGCGTACGACCTCTTGGTCGACTTCCCGCGGTACGAAGCGTACGCCGATCACCTCCGCAACGTTGTCAGGCGAAGCGGCGACGGCGGCGCGGGGACACGCTACGCGCTCCGGTTCGCGTGGTGGAAGCTCACCTACACAGTCGAGTCGGAGGTCACCGAGGTCGACCCGCCGAAACGAATCGAGTGGCGGGTTGTAAATAATCTCGACGCCAGCGGGCGCTGGCTGATCGAGGAACTCGACGACCTCCCCGACGAGGCCCCCGAGTGGGCGGACACGGCCACGCGCGTCTCCTTCGAGGCGTCGTACGATCCCACCTCTGCGGACGAGGGGCGGATCGGGCTCCCGCGGTTCGTCTCCATCGATTGGGTCGTCGATCGGCTCAAGCCCGCGATTACGAGCGAGGCCCAACGGATCGTCGGACGAATCGTCGCCGACCTCGAAGGGCAGCCGCGCGAGGTCGACCTCACCGTCGAACGACGATCGTAGCCAGTCGGACAGCGCTCGTAGCCAGTCGGACAGCGCTCGTAGCCAGTCGGACAGCGCTCGTAACCGGTCGTACGGCGCGAATAGCGGTTTTTTCGTGGATTGAGTGCCGTTTCGAGAGCTCGAAGCGATGCCGAAAGAGAAATACACCAGCATCCGACACTCTCAGAGAGAATGAATCCGGGTGATTCCGCGTGCGCGTCGTGATCGTCGGCGCGGGGCAGGTCGGATCGAGCATCGCCGCCGACCTCGCGGGCACGCACGAGGTGACCGTCATCGACTGCGACCCCGAGCGGGTCGAGGAGTTGAACTACTCGCTGGACGTCCTCGGCGTGACCGGCGACGGAACCTCGGTGTCGACGCTCGAAGAGGCCGGTATCGAAGACGTCGATATGGTGATCGCCTCGACCGACAACGACGAGACGAACATCGTCGTCTGCTCGACCGTGAAGGCGATCTCCGAGGCGTTCACCATCGCCCGGGTGAAGAACACCGAGTACCTCCGGACGTGGGAGCGCTCGAAGCGCGCCTTCGGCGTCGACTTCATGGTCTGTACCAACCTCCTCGCCGCGGAGTCGATCGTGCGGATGATCGGCCTGCCGGCCGCGCGCGACGTCGACCCCTTCGCGGGCGGGCAGGTGCAGATGGCCGAGTTCGAGGTCGACGCCGACAGCCCGGTGGCCGACCAGAGCGTCGCGGAGGCCGATCGGTTCGACTCGCTGACGTTCGTCGCGATCCTGCGGAACGGCTGCGTCGAGATCGTCCGCGGTGACACGGTAATCAAGCCACAGGACCGCGTCGTCGTGATCGGCTCCCCCGGAAGCGTTCAGGAGTTCGCCCGCTCTGTGGCCCCCGAGGAGTCGCCCGGTACCGCGGAGGAGGTCGTGATCGTCGGCGGCTCCGAGATCGGCTACCACGTCGCGCGGCTGCTCGAAGATCGCGACTTCCAGCCGCGGCTCGTCGAACGCGACGGCGACCGCGCTCGCGACCTCGCGGAACGGCTCCCGAAGACGGTGGTGATGGAATCGGACGCGACCGACATCGAGTTCCTCGAACGCGAGCACATCGGAGATGCGGACGTCGTCGTCTCGACGCTCGATTCCGACGAGAAGAACCTGCTCGTATCGCTGCTCGCCGAGCGGATGGGCGTCGAGCGGACCATCGCGATCATCGACACGGCCGAGTACGTCGACCTGTTCGAGACCGTCGGCGTCGACGTGGGCGTGAGCCCGCGCGGCGTCGTCGCCGAGGAGATCTCCCGCTTCACACAGGAGGGCGACGCCGAGAACGTCGCGCTCATCGAGTCCGACAAGGCGGAAGTCCTCGAAATCGAGGTCGACGCAGAGAGCATCCTCGCGGGGCGACCGATCCAGGAGTCCGCCGGTGACCTCCCGGACGGGGTGGTCATCGGCGCGATCACGCGCGAGCGCGAGTTCATCACACCGCGCGGCGACACCGTCGTCGAGATCGGCGATCACGTGGTCGTCTTCGCCGACATCGACGTCGTCGACGAGGTCACCGCGCGTTTATGAGCGTCACATACCGATTATGAGCGTCACACTCCGCGTCGACACCCGAGCGAGCCTCAGCCTCGTCGGCTCGGTGCTGAAGTACCTCGCCGTCCCGCTGTGCATCCCGCTCGTCGTCGCGCTCTACTACGGCGAGACGGTCGTCCCGTTCCTCGCGACGATGGCGCTCACTGTCGCCGTCGGAATCGCTCTCGAACGGCTCGACCCCGACCCCGACCTCCGAGCCCGCGAGGGCTTTCTGATGGTGGCGCTCACGTGGCTCTCCGTCGCGCTCGTCGGTGCGGTCCCGTACCTGATCGAGGCGCACGGCCTGCCGCCGATCGCCGCCGCGACTCATCCGGAGTCGACGCTCGCGAACCCGGCGAACGCGCTGTTCGAGGCGATGAGCGGCTTCACCACGACCGGCGCGACCGTCCTCGGCGACATCTCCTTCGAGTCGCACACGCGCTCGATTATGCTCTGGCGACAGCTCACCCAGTGGCTCGGCGGAATGGGGATCGTCGTCCTCGCGGTCGCGATCCTCCCGGAGCTCTCGGTCGGTGGCGCACAGCTGATGGACGCCGAAGCGCCCGGACCGGGCATCGAGAAGCTCACCCCGCGGATCGCCGAGACGGCGCGCGCGCTGTGGGGCGCGTACCTCGGCATTACGCTCCTCGAAATCATCCTGTTGTATTCGCTTTCGGTGACGGGGATCGACCCCGCGATGACGCTGTACAACGCCGTCGCCCACGGGCTGACGACGATGCCGACCGGCGGCTTCTCGCCGGAATCGCGGAGCATCGAGGCGTTCAGCGCGGCCGCCCAGTGGATCATCATCCCCTTCATGATCGCTGCCGGGACGAACTTCGCGCTGTTCTGGCACGTGCTGTCGGGCGAACCGAAGCGGCTCGTCCGCGACGCGGAGTTCAAGTTCTACCTCGGCGTGCTGGGGACCTTCACCGCGCTCTTGGCCGCGGTGCTCTTCACCGGCGGTTTCGCCGCGACCGCTCCCGCGGGCGGAACGTACGACGCCGCGTACCTCGAAAGCCTGAGCACGGCGATCGCCGGGCAGGCCGAGCCCGCGATCAGACACGCGCTGTTCCAAGCGGCCGCCATCGTGACGACCACCGGGTACGCGAGCCTCGACTTCAACGCGTGGGGCCCGGCCGCGAAGGGCATCCTCCTCTTCGGGATCTTCGTCGGCGGCTCCGCGGGATCGACCGGCGGCGCGGTGAAGATCGTTCGGTGGTACGTGATCCTCAAGGCGGTCCGTCGAGAGCTGTTCACGACCGCCCACCCCGAGGCCGTCCGCCCGATTCGGCTCGGCGGCAACCCGATCGACGAACGTGCGCTCCGCGGGATCTACGCCTTCACGTTCCTCTATCTCGCGATTTTCGTGCTGGCAGCGGTGCTGTTCTTCCTCGACGCCCAGCGCGTCGGGCTCAGCGTCTCCGTGTTGGAAGTCGTCTCGACGTCCGCGACGGCGATCGGCAACGTCGGGCCGGCGTTCGGGCAGTTCGGACCGATGGGCGGGTACCTGTCGCTCTCGGAGCCGAGTAAACTGCTCTTCGTCTTCCTGATGTGGACCGGTCGGCTGGAGATATTCCCGGTGCTCGTACTCTTGATGCCGGAGTACTGGCAGCGCTAGCGACTCGCGGAAGTCAACGGCAAAAGCCGGAGCGCAGCGGTTCCGCGTCAGTTCTCGACCGCCGAAGCAGTCCGAACGATCGCTTCCTCGCCGAACTTCGGGCCGATCAACTGCAGCCCGACCGGGAGCCCGTCGGCCTCGCCCGCAGGCACCGAAATCGCGGGGAGGTTCGCGAGATTCACGGGGACGGTGTTCGCGTCCATCAGGTAGAGCTGGAGGGGGTCGTCGAGGCTCTCGCCGAGCGCGGGCGGCAGGACGGGCATCGTCGGCGTCGCCAACACATCCGCCTGCTCGAACGCGTCGTCGAAATCGCGCTTCACCCACGCGCGGGCGTCCTGTGCCTTCTTGTAGTACTTCTCGTGATAGCCGGCCGAGAGGGCGAACGTCCCGAGCAGGATGCGACGCTTGACCTCCTCGCCGAAGCCCTCCTCGCGAGCCCGGGCGAAGGCGTCGTTCCAGTTGCCCTCGTAGCCGCCGGATTTCCCGTACCGAACGCCGTCGAAGCGTGCGAGGTTCGAGGACGCCTCCGACATCGCGATGACGTAGTACGCCTGCACGGCGTGCTCGACGGATTCGAGTGAGACCTCGACGGTCTCGGCTCCCTGCGCGCGGAGGTCGTCGAGGCTCGCCTCGAAGCGCTCGACGACCCGCTCGTCCGCGCCGTCCAGCAGGTCGGTGACGACGCCGATCGTCGTGCCGTCGACGTCGCCGTCGGCCGCGGCGGCGTAGTTCGAGTCGGTCGCGGGGTGAGCAGATTCGCTCCCGCCGTCGGTGTCCGCGCCATTCCCGTCACCATCGCTACCGACGTCGAACCGCGTCGTCGAATCGCGCGGATCGGGCCCCGAGATCACGTCGAGGAGCGCCGCGGCGTCCTCGACGGTCCGGGCGATCGGCCCGATCTGTTCTAAGGAGTTCGCGTAGGCGACGAGGCCGTAGCGGGAGACGAGCCCGTAGGTCGGCTTGATGCCGACGACGCCGCAGAACGCGGCGGGGTTCCGGACCGATCCACCCGTGTCGGAGCCGAGCGCGAGGTCGGCCTCGTCGGCGGCGACGGCGGCCGCGGAGCCGCCGGAGGAACCGCCGGGGACGTGCCCCTGGTCGACGGGGTTCTTCGTGGCCCCGTACGCCGACGTCTCGGTGGTGCCGCCCATCCCGAACTCGTCCATGTTCGCCTTCCCGACGATCGTCGCGCCGGCGTCTTTCAGCCGCTCGACGACGGTCGCGTCGTAGGGCGGGACGTACGACTCCAGCATCGCCGAACCGCAGGTCGTCCGGACGCCCTCGGTGCTGATGTTGTCCTTGACAGCGACGGTCTTTCCCGCGAGCGGGCCGTCGTCGTCGCCGTCGATCGTCTCCCTCGTGATGAACGCGTTCAGGCTCATCAGGACACCCGCGGTCCCTTGAAGTAGCCGTCCTCGGTCTCGGCGGCGTTCCCCAGCGCATCCTCCTGTGAGAGGCTTTCCGTCACTTCGTCGGTCCGCATCACGTTCACTAGGTCGGCCTCGCTCTCGACTTCGGGCACCTCGTCGAGGGCCTCGAAGTACTCGAGGATCTCCGCGAACTGCGCCGTGAACGCGTCGACTTCCTCGTCGTCGAGGTCGACGCGGGCTAACTCCGCGACGTGTTCGACGTCCTCGGCGTCGACGGGCGTCTCGCTCATATCCGAGTGGAGCCGTGGCCCGGGAGTAAGAGTTTCGGTGCGATTCTTCGACGGTGAGTACTGAAATATCATTGTGGATCGGCTCGTGAACACCTCGGAAGCCCCCGCGTTCTCGACTCGGTGCGCTCGCTGTGCTCCTCGCTCACTGCGTTCGCTGCGGTGCTTGCGTCGCGCGCCTTCGTCGAGAACGCGGCCCCTTCCATTCCCACCCGTCGGGATCTCGGTCGGCAATCGAGCGCCGGAAGTCAGTAGCCGTCGCGTGGCGGTGGTTGGGACGTCGCGTCAGGCAGGTGGGTTCTGTCGTCGCTGGGACCGAACAGTAAGAGCCACTTGTGCGCCGGTGCATCGGCGGGTATGGAGACGACACGGCATTTCACCGCGACGGTGTACATCGTCGAGAGCGGGGCCGTCGCGCTGCACCACCACGATCGGCTGGGAATCCGCGTTCCGCCGGGCGGCCACGTCGACCGCGACGAACTCCCGCACGAGGCGGGACTCCGTGAAGTCTACGAGGAAACGGGACTCGACGCCGACCTCATCGACGGAACTCCCGCCGTCGACGCCCCTGCCGGACAGGTACTGCCGCGACCGCGACACCAGATGCTCTACGACATCAACGTCCACGACGACGGGACGGCGGGCCACCAGCACATCGACCACGTGTACTACGCCCGCGTGGAGTCGCGGGAGATCGACCCCGCGGGCGACGACGAAGCCGACCCCGAAGTGTGGGAGTGGTTCGACGAGCACGATCTCCGCGAGGGCGACGTCGACTCCGACACCGTGCAGTTCTCGCTGGAAGCGATCGAGGCCGCGAAAACCGACGCGTCAATCGCCGACGAGTAGCGACTACCGCTCGGCGTCGTCCTCGGGCGGTCGGACCGCCCCGTCGGCGACGAGCGCGCGGACGTACCGCTCGACGTGGTTCTCCATCCGGCGCTTGTATCCGGCTTGCCGGGCGAGCCGATCCAGTTCCCGCGAGACGTACGTCCCGTACTGAACGGCCTTCTTGTCCGCGGTGCGGACCGCGTCGGGAACGATCTCGCGGGCAGCCTCTCGCAGAGCGACCTTCCGATCGTCGCCGTCGACCAGCAGGTGCCCCGGGAGCCGCAGTGCCGCGTCGACGACGTCATCGTGCAGGAGCGGTGTGACGGGCTCGACGCCCGCGGCACGGATCGCCAGCACGTCGCGCTCGGCCTGCTCGGGGATCGTCGCGAGCACTTCGCGGCGCGCGCCGCGAACGGTGTCGGCGTCGACCCGCGGGTCGTCGGGAGCCTTCGCGACCTTCGCGTAGCCTCCGAACAGTTCGTCCGCGCCCTGCCCGAGCGCGAGGCGCTCGAAACCGTCGCTCGCGACGCGCTCGGCGACGAGATACAGGGGGAGCGCGATGGAGAGGTCCATCGGATTCGTCCGCCCGAGCGCGTCGACGAGCGTGGGGATCGCATCCAAGAGATCGTCGTGGGTGAGTTCGACGACGCGGAGGTCGCGGTCCATCGCGTCGGCCGCCGAACGCGCGGCCGCGACGTCGTGACTGCCCTCGAAGCCGGCGACGTAGCACGTCGCGGCCGGGACGCCCGCGGCGACGACCGCGCTGTCGACGCCGCCGGAAAACGCGACGGCGACATCGACGTCGCGGGCGTCGTTCTCGCTGTCGCCCCCGACAGCGGCCGTCCGATCGAGCACCGCAGCGCGAACCGCGGCGAGTGCCCGCTCGTCGTCGCGAGTTGGCGCGGGGTCGGGCAGCGTCCACGCCGGATCGTCGCGCGGGGCCTCGCCGAGAGCCGTCACGGTTCCGGCCGGAACGGAAACGGGCTCGGCGAGCTCTCGCCGATCGAACGACCACCCTGACGGGTCGTCGGCATCGACAAAGAGCGGCTGCCGGCCGAGGACGTCGCGGACGAGACGCCCGTCGACGACGCCCGCGAACCCGGCAGTGCCCGGAAGCGATTCCTCCGTTCGGTTCGCCTCCCGTACGATCCCGGGGTCGGCTCCGGTTACGAAACGCCGCGCGGAGTCGTCGGCGGGAGCGGGCATCTACACCAGATCCGAGACGGTGCGTTTGATCCGGCGCTTGACGCCGCCGCCGAACTGTCGGAATGAGATCCGCCACGGCGTTCGACTGCCGACGACAGTCGTGTCCCCCGCGGCGATGGCGTCGAGAATACCCGACGCCGAGCGGTCGTCGGTCGCGACCTCGGTGACCGCTTGACCGACCATCTCGCCGATGTGGGCGTCGCTCCCGGCTGTCTTCGGCATCTTGCGAGCTGTCGCAAATCGGTCGGCCTTCCGATTGGCCAAGCCCGTGAACAGCCGGGAGTTGTACACCTCGATCGCGTCCGCGGCGGCGAGTTGGTCGCGGCTGATGTGGGCGGCGACGCCGTGGCGGGAGGACTGAAACGGGTGCGGGATGACGGCGATGCCGCCCTGTTCGTGGATTCGGTCGAGCGTCTCGTCGTAGGAGAGCCCCGCGGGAATCAGCTCCTCGATGCCGAACGCGAGGACGTGTCCGACTGCCGACGTGACCTCCATCCCGGGGATACCGACGAGCCCGTACTCGGGCGCGAGTTCGGCGGCTTCGAGGCTGGCGTCGATCTCGTCGTGGTCCGTCACCGCGAGCGCGTCGAGGCCGACGGCCTGCGCCTGCGCTAAGAGCAGTTCGACGGGGTCGCGACCGTCGTACGACAGCGACGAGTGCGCGTGCAGCTCGACCGATAGCACGACCGGAGGTAATCGCCGGGATTAAAAAAGCGGCCCGATCCGATCGTCCCGCACGCCGTGACCACCCGTTCTCCCGAGATAATGCATATACGTGCACACAGAAAAGCATTAATTCGCCCTTCTTGAACAGGGAAGTGAATGAGCCTGCCGGACGCTGATCGCGAACTGGTGACGGCCGAACTCGGCCGCGACCCCACTCCCACGGAGGCGGCGCTGTTCGAGAACCTTTGGAGCGAACACTGCGCGTACCGCTCGTCGCGACCGCTCCTCTCCGCGTTCGACTCGGAGGGCGAGCAGGTCGTCGTCGGCCCCGGCGACGACGCCGCGGTCGTTCGACTCCCGGACAACGACGGGGAGTCGGATACGGAGACGTACATCACGATGGGTATCGAGAGTCACAACCACCCCTCGTACGTCGACCCGTACGACGGCGCGGCCACGGGCGTCGGCGGCATCGTCCGCGATACGCTCTCGATGGGCGCGTACCCAATCGCGCTGACTGACAGCCTCTACTTTGGGGGCTTCGACCGCGAACACACCCGCTACCTCCTCGACGGCGTCGTCGAGGGGATCGCCGACTACGGCAACGCCATCGGCGTTCCCACGGTGGGCGGAAGCGTCGAGTTCCACGACGATTATGAAGGAAACCCGCTCGTCAACGTCGCCTGCGTCGGCCTGCTGGACGAGGAACGACTCGTCACCGCCGAAGCGCAGGACGCGGGGAACAAACTCGTCCTCGTCGGCAACGCGACCGGCCGCGACGGCCTCGGCGGCGCGTCGTTCGCGAGCGAAGACCTCGCGGAGGACGCCGAGACGGAGGACCGTCCGGCCGTCCAAGTCGGCGACCCGTACTCGGAGAAGTTGCTCATCGAGGCCAACGAGGACCTGATCGATGCCGGCCTCGTGCAGTCCGCTCGGGACCTCGGCGCGGCCGGTCTCGGCGGCGCGTCCTCCGAACTGGTCGCGAAGGGCGGCTTCGGCGCGGCGATCGAACTCGATCGCGTCCACCAGCGCGAACCGAATATGAACTCCCTCGAAATTATTCTCGCCGAGTCTCAAGAGCGGATGTGCTACGAAGTCCGCCCGGAGGACGTCGACGCCGTGAGCGAGATCGCCGAGCGCTACGATCTCGGTTGCTCGGTGATCGGCGAGGTCGCCGAGGGCAACTACGTCTGTACCTTTGATGGCGAGACCGTCGTCGACGTGCCGCCGGAGTTCCTCGCGGACGGCGCGCCGATGAACGACCTCGCTTCGACCGAACCGACACAGCCCGAGCGCGACCGTCCCGACATCGATCTCGACTCGGCCTTCGAGGCTGTCGTGAGCGCGCCGAACACCGCCTCGAAGCGGTGGGTCTACCGCCAGTACGACCACGAGGTCGGCGCGCGGACCGCGCTGCTCCCCGGCGACGACGCGGCCGTGATGGCGATCCGTGAGGCCGGGACCGGGCTGGCGATCTCCGCGGGCGCGGTTCCGGCGTGGACGACCGTCGCCCCCTACGACGGCGCGCGCGCGGTCGCCTTGGAGAACGCGACGAACCTCGCTGCCAAGGGCGCGACGCCGCTGGCGGCGGTCGACTGCCTGAACGGCGGCAACCCCGAGAAACCCGACGTCTACGGCGGTTTCAAGGCCATCGTCGACGGACTCGCGGATATGTGCAGCGACCTCTCGGTCCCGGTCGTCGGCGGCAACGTCTCGCTGTACAACGACTCGGTTGCCGGGCCGATCCCGCCGACGCCGACGCTCGCGATGGTCGGCGCGAAGGCCGGCTACGACGCCCCCGCCGCGGCGTTCTCCGGCGAGGGCACGATCCTGCTCATCGGCGAGGGAAGCGACGCGCTCGGCGGATCGGAACTCCTCGCGCAGCTCGGTGGCAGCGACCGCTTCCCGACGCTACCAGAGAACGCGAGCGAGGTCGTCGCGACGCTCGCGGAGATCGCGGACGACGAGTCGACGCTCGCTGTCCACGACGTGAGCAACGGCGGCCTCGCGGTCGCGCTCGCGGAGATGGTGACAGCGGAGACGGGCGCAGACGTCGCTGTCGAGGACCTCCCGGCGCTCTTCGAGGAGACGCCCGGCCGCGCAGTCGTAGAGACCGCCGATCCCGACGCGGTCGCCGAGGCCTTCGACGGCGTCGCCCACGTGACGGAACTCGGCGAAGCGACGACCGACGGCACGCTGTCGCTGTCGGTCGCCGGCGACGCGCTCGCCGTCGACGCGGAGACGATCACGTCGCTCCGCGACGTCCTTGCGGCCGAACTCGACTGACAGTCGAGAACGAGAGATCGGAAGCGATCCGCTGCGGAGCAGATTTCTAGAGTGCTCTGAGAAGCGAGACGGCTGCGTTTAGGCGAGCAGCGGCACGCCGAAGACGACGGCGAGCCCGATAGCGAGGATCAGCAGTCCGGTCGTCACTCGTCCCATCCCGAACTCCTGCATCGGCGACGTGACTCGCGTGTCGACGAGTTCGCTGCCGTGTTCCTCGGAACCGTGGTCGTCGTGGCCGTGGTCGTCGTGATCGCTCATACGCCGACCGTGGCACGCCGACTACTAAAACGCTCCCGAATTCCGCGCTGAGAGCCGAGGCTAGGTGACCAAAAATGGCGAACAGGCGACACGCCGCGGGGAGCGAGCAACGCGCCGCCGCGGGGACCACGGGTTCGCATCCCTTCGATCAACGCGACTCCGCGTTGGTCCCTCACTCGCTCCGATCCGCGACGCGTCGTGTCGCACACCCGCTCGCGCGTCGCGGCCGATCTCAGCACACGCGCCGTCTGGCCGCGGGTTCGTATATAAACGCTCGCGTCGGAAGTGAACGGAGAGATACAGGACGCCAGTCGGTGTCACAGTCGAAACCATCAAGCGGCTCATCCGCGAACCATCAGGTACCAAATGCTCACGAAGCGGATCATCCCCTGCATCGACGTCGACCTCGACGACGACGGGAACCCCGCCGTCTACACCGGCGTCAACTTCGAGGACCTGAAATACACCGGCGATCCGGTGGAGATGGCCAAGCGGTACAACGAGGCGGGCGCGGACGAGTTCGTCTTCCTCGACATCACCGCCTCGGCGGCGGGCCGAGAGACGATGCTCGATACGGTGTCGCGGGTCGCCGACGAGGTGTTCATCCCACTCACCGTCGGCGGCGGTATTCGGACCAAGGACGACATCAAAGAGACGCTCCGCGCGGGTGCGGACAAGGTTTCGATCAACACTGCGGCGCTGGAGAACCCGGAGCTGATCGACGAGGGTGCGCGGGCGTTCGGGTCCCAGTGCATCGTCATCTCCGTCGACGCGAGGCGTCGCTACGACGAGCGCGGAGAGTACTACGTCGACGTCGACGGCGAGTCCTGTTGGTTCGAGTGTACGGTGAAAGGCGGCCGCGAGGGCACCGGCGTCGACGTCGTCGAGTGGGCACGGACGGCCGAATCCCGCGGCGCGGGCGAACTGTTCGTCAACTCGATCGACGCCGACGGGACCAAAGACGGCTACGACATCCCGCTGACGAAGGCCGTCTGCGAGACGGTCTCGACGCCCGTCATCGCCTCGTCGGGATGCGGCGGCCCCGAGGATATGTACGAGGTGTTCACCGAGGCCGGAGCCGACGCCGGACTGGCGGCGTCGATCTTCCACTTCGGCGACTACAGCATCCAAGAAACGAAGGAGTACCTCGACGAGCGCGGCGTTCCCGTCCGGCTGTAGCGGCGGGGCGACGCCGCGTCAGTAGTGAGAGCGATGGCTCGACGCGTCCGAGCGAACGGATCGAAGAGAGAACGGAACCTTACTGCGCGGCCGCCTCGAACGCCGAGGAGAAGTCGTCGACCATCGTCTGTACGTTCTGTGAGGCGTCGCCGAGCGCGTCGAGCGGATCGACGCCGGATTCCGTCTTGATCGAGAGGATCGGCTCGGTCTGTCCGCCCGACTGTTCGGGGTTCACGTCGTACGTCGCGGCGGCGACGCCCTCTGTCTCCAAGAGCGCGCCCTTGATCACGTTCATAAACGTGTGATCCTCGCCGGCGACCTCGATGCGGAGTTCCTCTTCCGTCTTATCGATGACCCGCAGTTCCATACGAACGTGTAATTCGTCACAGCGTTTCAGTATTTCGTCTTGGGGAACAGCGCCGAAACGTCGGGATCGGGGTCGACCAATCGGTATGCGATGCTGTCTTCCTCGCCCGTACCGGCGCGCTCGATCACGCCAGCGTGAGCGAGGTGATCCAAGTGCGCGAACGCCTCGCCCGGACCGTGAAGGATGTGGATGGCTTCGAGTTCGCCGAAGAGGTGCGCGCTTACCGTCCACGCGTCGGCGGGGCCGTGTTCGCGAAGCACGTTGACGACGCGACGGGTCCGCTCGACGTGGTGCGCTCGGATGACTCGCGCGCGCTCGGACGGCCCCGTGATCGGATCGCGATGCCCGGGCCACGCGAAATCGAGGTCGCGGGCGATGAGGCGATCCAGACTGTCTACGTACCGTTCGAGCGGGCGCTCTAAGCGGAGGTCCGCGCCGCCGACGTTCGGCGTGTACTGCGGAAGGATCACGTCACCGACGAACGCGACCGACTGCGGTCCCGACGAGCGGTCTCCGTCAGCGTCGGCGTCGCCGTCGGAGATCGGTAGTTCGTCGGCGGTCGTCTCGTAGCCGAAGGCGACGTGTCCCGCGGCGTGACCGGGGTAATGCCGGACCGACAGCGTCCCGTCGCCGGCGGGAATCCGGTCACCATCGGCGATCGTTCGTACGTCGCTCGGGTCGCCCGCGACGCCGGTGAAGGCGACTTGGACCTCTTTCAACTCCGCACGCTTCTCAGGGGGTATTCCCCACTCGTCGAAGCGTCGCTCTCGGAGTCGGGTGAGATCCGCGGCTGCCGCCTCATCGCCGGCCACGAGCGGTGCGTCGTCCTCGTGGACGAACACCGGCGCGCCCGATTGGGCCTGTAGGTCGCCGGCGAGACCACTGTGATCTGGATGCCAGTGCGTCAGGAGGATCTGATCCAAATCAGCCAGTTCGACGCCGGCGGCAGACAGTCCGTCCACGAGATCTGCGCGCGCGTCGGCCATCGCAATGCCGACGTCGACCAGCGTCGTCACCTCCCCCTGAATCAGATACGCGTTGTTCTGCCCCTCGAAAACCGTGTTACCGAGCGGGATTCGGGTAACGTCCATACGGCGAGAACCGTGCGAACGACTATGAGAGTTACCATACCGTGAAGCGGTATCGATACCCAACGGGACGTGACTTCTCGCCGCGACCGACGGCAGCGTCGGTACATTCAATTCGATCGCTCCCAAACCGCGCTGGAAGGGGATGGAAGATTTCTACGACCTGCTGGAGGTGTCGCGCGACGCCTCGATCGAGGAGATCAATCGCGCGTGGCGTCGGAAGGTGCGGCGGTATCACCCCGACGTCAACGACGACGCGCGGGCGACCGCGCAGTTCAAGACGCTGAAAAAAGCCCACGAGGTCCTCTCCGACGAGACCGAACGCGCCGCGTACGACCGGATGGGTCACGTGAAGTACGTGAACCAGCGACTGGACGGACTCCCGACCGGCCCCTCCCGACCGGGCGAAACCGACACGACAAAAAACAGGGAGACAGACAATCGGCGTCAGACCGGCGAATCGGGCCAACACGGGACGCAGTCGGGAACGAACCGCGCAACCGGAACGCGGCAGCGGAATACGTCGACTTCGCAGCGGTTCGGACATAAGAAACAGCGAAACCGGGGCTCGGGATCCGGACGAACCCACTCGAAGCGGACCTCCTCGACCGCCGCGAGCGGGACGAATACCACGACCTCAGGAACCGGGAGGCGAAGCCAGACCGGCGACGCTGGTCAATCCGCGACGAACGCCACTGCAGCGTCCGTCACAAAGTCCAAACGTCGCGCTTCGCCGCTGCTGTACGGGTGGATCGGGGTGGTGTTCGCTGGAGCGGTCTACCTCGCCGGACTGTGGCAGTATTTCACCGCGAACGCAACGACGCTCGCGACGCTGCGGCGCGCTGCCCTTTCCGATCCGATGACTGCGCTCACGGGGACGTTCGATCTCCTTGGACCCGCGGGGTTCGCGTTCGCCGCGACACTCGACGCTCCCCGCTCGCTGCTCTTTCCGATCGGGGTCGCCGCGCTCGCCGTCGCGCTCGTGGCGGTCGTGCTCACTTTCGGGCGCGGATTCGCCTATCTGTACGCGCTCGGTGGAATCACACCGCTGCTCGCGCTCGCAGCCGATACCACGGTTGCACTCCCCGACGGCATCGTGCTCGTCCTCGTCGGTCTGTGTCCGCTCGTAGCGACGACCGGGTTCGTCGTCGACGTCGGGCGTGTGGCTCTGGCGAGTCACTCGCCGCGCTCGTAAGCGACGCGGACGGCTGGTAGAAGCGACGCGGACGGCTGGTAGAATCAGCGGTGTTGTCGAAAGGAAACGGGGCCGCATAGTGCGGGCCCCTGACTGACCAAGCCACTGCGAAGAGCACCAGTCTCGCAGCTCCTTTAGGGATTGTAGTCCCTATTACCTGACGCGCCCGGTTCGACCACGCGCGTCGGCTACGTGTTTTCTGTTTGTCGTCAAAAGTGCTGTGATAGCACTAATTTCCACCCGGGTCGAGCGGGATTTCAATCAGTTGGACGTTTCTCGTATATTATGCGGGATAAAATTCAGTATTCAGTGTGTTTTCAGCAAATTTGTCACATATTCGGCCACAAAAACGGCACGGAACCAAATATATCAGTTATTTCACCGGACTAAATACGGGTCGTCACCGGGGCTAAATCGGCCGAGGTCGGCCTCGCGTCGGTAATCCGTCGATCGGAGGGTGTCGATCCCGTCCACGAGTCGGTCCTCGTCCTCGTCGTCCCACGCAGCGGGTTCTTTGATCGGGACGACGAGGAAGCCGCTCCCGCAGATTTCGGTCGCGTGCAACGCGTCCATATCGATCTCCGTCTTCCAAGCCTGCGCCGTGTAGGTTTCGAGCACGTGTGCGGTCGCCCGGTCACCGACGGGCAGGAGCACGTGCGCAGCGATCGCGCGCAGTTCCGCGTCGAAAAACCTCTCTAAGTCGTCATAGGATGACTGGGGCGGTACGTCCCCGTCGGACGCACACATATGCAGATACGAGAAGAACGTCGCTACCGGCTCGGGACGCTCGCCCGCCGACCGCAACAGACCGACCTCTTGGAGCACCCCCTGCAGTCGGAGTCCGGACTCGTTGGTGAACGGAACGCCCGTGTCGAGTCCGCCGTGTAGACCGGGATGGTCGCCGATGACGTGGAAATCGGCGTTCGCATCGCCGTACCCGGGGACGAAGCGTTCACACGGCGGCCGCATATCGAACGGGTTCCGGATGCGATCGGTGACGTTCTCCACGCTAACAGGGTAGTACCGAGATCGGTAAAAACAGAACCGATTCGCCGCTCACAGCTCGACGCCGGAGGGAATCAGGCTGTGAGAGCGGAGCAGATTGCCGTCGGCGTCGTAGACGAGGAACGTCTGCTTCTCGTAGACGACCACCTCTTCGCCGTCGATACGAACTTCGACGCGGTATCGTCCGTCGTCGTCGGCGTTTCGACCGTACTCGCGCGCGGCGCGGATGAACGAGAGCACGTCGTCGGCTGACTCGTTGAGTTCGAGGACGAAGTCGCCGGTGATCCGATTCGTCACGCTCACCACACCGGCCGCGTCGGGATCGTCGAGCGCGTCCTGCAACCGAAACGCGACGTCGGTCTCGCTCGCGTCGAGATAGCCGCCCCGCGGATCGGACAGTCGTCCCTCGAGTACCTCTGTCGGCCCGTGAAAGTCGATCCGAACCTGCGGCTTCTCAGGGCTCTCACCCTCGTCGACCCACGAGACGTTCTCGACGTCCAGTTCGAAGTAATCCCGCCTCATTCCGTATATCAAGGTTAGACGCCATCGTGTATGAACGTAACGCCCGTGTCAGACGCCGCCCAAATCGGTGACGGTGTGACGCCCACAAGAAGAGTGGTGATGAAATTCTGTATCGCAGTATGTGATTTATCTCTTCGGGGAGCTGACCGCTGACTCAAACGAAAGCATCCGTCGGATATGGGGAGAACGACCGGCTACGCCACGTGATCGCGAACGGTCTCGAATTCATCGCTCGCGACGCTTTCAGCGATCGAGTCGACATCGCACGCGGGCATCGCGCCGGGATATTTGCGATTGAAGTACGACAGGAGATTGTCGATGTCGCGTCTGAGGAACTCGCGCGCGTTATCGTGATCAGTCGGCACGGCTTGGGGCCAATCGAAGATCGTGATCCCCGCCTCACTGATCGCGACGTTATATTCGCTCATATCCGCGTGGACGTACCCGATATCGTAAGCCGTCGCGATTTCTTGGAGGATCAGATCGAGAACACCGACGGTCTGTTCGTCCGGCAACTTCGCGCGGTGGAGTTCGATGCCGTCGAACTTGTCCATCACGATAGCGTGTCGGTTCTGATCGATCGGACGGGGGACTGAAACGGTTGGAAACAGCGATTCCAACGTCTCGTACTCTCGTTCCGCAGCTTTTCGTGCAGTGTAGAGCCACGAGACATGTTGATTCTCGGAGGTGTAATCGCGCTCGCGCATCACTTCCCGAAAGTTCGTATATCCCTCCCGGTGGAATTTCAGTGCGAGCGGTCGGTACGACTGGACTTCGAGGACGTCGCTCTCCTTGCCGACACCGAGGGGTGCTCCGACGCCCTCGATCGTGTCGCGTTCCGCGAACGCCCGGAGGGCGAGTGCGTCGTATCCCTCTGCGGTGAGCGTGTATCCCTCGTACTGGATGGTTTTTCGCTCGATCAACTTCCGAGTCGCACACCGATCGAGCCGGTAGTCGACTTCCTCGGCGGTCAGATTCGAGAACGACGGGAGCTTCTCCCGGTTGACCCACTCCGAAAATCGCATCCCGTGCTCGACGCCGGAAAGGAGATAGAAGTCCTCGGGTTCGAGTTCGGCCATCAGTCCGGCGACATTCCGCACCATACCAGCAGTGAGCGGGCGACGGGTAAAAGGTCCGCGAGTCGTCTGTCGGGGCATATAAATGAAATAGCGCGATATAAAATCAGTGCAGTCGCGATGCAGAGACTTCGAGGGTTCTACCGAGCCGCTTTGGCATACAACTCGTTATTTGGTAGAATAATTTATGTGAACTGAGTGTAGAGTTCAACTGTTATGGACAAATACAGCCGTCGAACGGTCCTCGGCACAGCCGCACTGGCAACGTTGGGACTAACGGGGATCTCATCGGTTTCAGCGCAACAACGAGGGAACGATAAGAACCAGGGGAATGGCGACAAAGAGACAGGGATGTACAAAGCCACCTACGCCTACGACGCCAACGGCGACTGGTACGGCGATAATATGTCCAACCTCGGCGAGGAAAGTGGGAGCGTGAGCGCGATAAGTGAGTTAGACCAAGACACAGTCACGGTCTGCGAGTACAAAGTTCAGTATCAAGGGAGCTTCGGGGACGATCCGTACTTGGATATGGGTTGGATTCGGAACAACGTCGTCTGTACGGGGTACGAACCCGACAACAGAAACGTCCTCTTCGTCTCAAAGGAGGACAACCGATATACTGGAGATGGCACGCCAATCTGGGGAACGTGGGAATATTTCGTCGACGCCCAGCGAGGTTCGGGGAACGTTCTCGTCACCGACGACGTTCGCCCCGCTCAGAGCGAGTAATACTGTCGGCTGTAAGTCTGTGAAGAATTTCGCGACCGTGGGGTCGCGAATAGTTTGAAACAGTTACAGCCGACAGTATAAGAGACGCGGGTACTGCCTCGGTGGCTCGATAATTGGCCGCGTAGGATTCAAACTCGTGTCGAAGATGGGCGGTTTTGAGAGATCCGAACTGCGAACTCCTCGTGACGAAATTGCTTTCACGCATCGACCGTAGCTCCCAGTATGGCTGCAACGAGGGGCCCGCTCGCCGATCACGAGTGGCGACTGATCCGCGAGGAGGCTCGCAACGGGCCGATGCAGATGGCACTCGACGAAATCGCCGCCGAAACCGCCGCGGCCGGTGGACCCCGGACGGTCCGCGTGTATCGGTGGGATCCGAGCACGCTCTCACTGGGATACGGGCAGGATCCCGAGACCGTCGACTGGGCGCACTGCGCCGACGAGGGCATCTCCGTGACCCGTCGGCAGACAGGTGGCGGCGGCATCTACCACGACAGCAGCGGCGACGTCTCCTACTCGATCACCGCGCCGAAATCAGAACTCCCCGGCGACCTGATGGACGCCTATCACCTACTCTGTGAACCGATTTTGGACGCCTTCGAGGCAGTGGGTGTCAACGCTGATTACGTGAGTGAGTCGGTTCCGGAGATCTGGCGACCCGCGTGTTACCTCCGAAAACTACACCCCGCACACGATATCGTCGCTGCGGGTCGCAAAATCAGCGGGAACGCCCAGTACCGCCGCCGCGACGCCGTCGTCCAACACGGATCGCTCACGTACTCCGTCAACGCGGGTGCGCACCTCGACGTGTTTTCCGGCCACGACGTGTCGCCGGCGCAGTTCGGAGAGCGCGTCGCCGGCGTCGACGAACTCGTCGACGCGTCCCGCGGGGAGTTGGTCGCAGCCGTCGAGGAGTCGCTTTCGGACTGGACGGAGGCCGAAGAGGGCACTTGGACCGACGAGGAACTAGAGCGCGCCCGCACTCGCGTCGACGAGAAGTACGGGAACGACGAGTGGGTCCGCCGCCGACCGGACGAGCGGTCTTGAGCTGGAGCCAGCGCACGGCATCTGCGCCGAGGACGAAGCGCCCGTTCGACTCGCGACCACACTCCGAAGTGGCTTTACTCTCAGAGTGACAGGACCAGCGTATGCGAGTAGGCGCACACGAGTCGATCGCCGGTGGCGTCGCCAACGCCGTCGATCGACAACTCGAAGACGGTGGAAACTGCGGACAGATCTTCACACATTCACCGCAGGTGTGGCAGAATCCCGATCTCGATGACGACGACGCCGCGACGTTCCGCGAGCGCTCGACCGAACACGACGTCGGCCCGTGGGTGATTCACTCGTCGTACCTCGTGAACCTCTGCACGCCGAAAGACGACCTCCGTGAGAAGTCCATCGACTCGATGCAGCGGGAGGTCGACGCCGCCGCTCAGCTCGAAATTCCCTACGTGAACGTCCACCTCGGCGCGCACACCGGCGCGGGCGAGCAGCAGGGGCTCGAAAACGCCGTCTCGGCCCTCGACGAACTCGACATCCCCGACGGCGTGACCGTTCTCGTCGAATCCGACGCCGGCTCCGGGACGAAGATGGGCGACGACTTCGCGCACTTGGGGTACGTGCTCGACGAGAGCGCGCAAGACCTCGAAATCTGTCTCGACACCGCCCACGCGTTCGCTGCGGGCTACGACCTCTCGACGGCTGCGGGCGTCGACGAGACGGTCGAACAGCTCGATTCCGAAGTCGGCCTCGGAAACCTCGCGTGCGTCCACCTGAACGACTCGAAACACGAGTGCGGCACCAACAAGGACGAACACGCCCACATCGGCGAGGGGCTGATCGGCGAGGACGGGATGACCGCGTTCGTCAACCACCCCGAACTCGTCGACGTCCCGCTCGTCTTGGAGACGCCGAACGAGGACGGCAAGGGGTTCGAGTGGAACATCGAGCGCGTGCGCGAACTCCGAGACGCGTAATTCACGAAGTCGTAGCCTCACGGCAGCGGAACCGAGGGCAATCGACCCGCTTTTGACGATGCCACCGGTACGAAAGCGCGTGCGGAAGTTCTCGCCGGAGTACCTACGTCGGACGCGCGAAGGGATGTGGGAGGAGTCCCGGGAAGCGCTCGCGCCGCTCTCGGTAGGTAATAGAAAGCGGATTCTCGACGCCGGAGCGGGAACGGGCGAACTCGCCCGCGTGCTCGACGCGGACTCGCCGGGGACGGTGGTCTGTCTCGACGCCGACCCGGAGTTGCTCGAAGTTGCCCGCGCGGAAACGGGGCTCGAAACCGTCGTCGGGGACGCGACGCGGCCCCCATTCGTCCGCGACTCTTTCGACCTCGTCGTCTGTCAGGCCCTGCTCGTCAACCTCCCGGATCCGGCCGCGGCGCTTCAGGCGTTTTCGGCCCTCTCGACCGATCTCGTCGCCGCGATCGAACCCGACAACGGCGACGTCGGCGTCGACTCGTCCGTCGAACGCGAGGTCGAACTGGAACAGCGCGTCCGACAGGCGTACATCGAGGGCATCGAGACCGACGTCTCGATGGGCGAGAACCTCGTCTCGCTGTTTCGCGAATCGGGACTCTCAGACGTCCACACGCGGCGGTACTACCACCGCAAAGTGACCGAACCGCCGTACAGCGAGCAGGCCTTGGCGGCCGCGACCCGGAAGGCCAGCGGTGGCGCGCTGGCACAACACGAGCGGGAACTCCGTAAGACACTCGCAGCAGCAGAGTACGATGCGCTTCGAAGCGAGTGGCGAGAGATGGGTCGGGCCGTCATCGAGGCGATGCGAGAAGGGACGTACCGACGCGCGGAGGTCGTCCCGTTCGACGTGGTCGTCGGACGCGTGGGCGACTAGACGCATTCTCGGCTGCGACGCGACGAGTGGCATCGCCGACAGCGACGGTCAGACCACGTCTCCGCGAACAGTCCGCCCCGACTGCGAGGCGCGATACTCCGAGACGGCCGCGGCGGCCTCATCCGCGATATCGTCGTCGAGGCCGAGCATCGACAGCGCCTCCGCAAGAGTCGGAAATACGAAATCGCCGTCGCGAAGCTTCTCGAAGGCCGGTTCCGAGCGCTGCCCCTCGGCGTACAGACAGACGCCGCGCGGGTCGAGAATCTCCTCGTAGGCGTCGCGATCGAGTGCGCCCTTCAATCGTTGTCGGACGTTGTCCTCGAACGGCGCGTTACACACCTCCAAATGTGCGGGGTCGTCGTCGGGGAGCAACTGCGCGGCGAGGCACTTTTCGGGGGCGGCGTACCCGCTGGCGTTCGTCCGCACGAGGTCGGGGTTCGATTCGGCCCACTCCGCGGAGATCGTCTGTCCGACGCCTTTGACGCCGTGGGTTTCCTCGAAGGCCTCGGCGGCGTCGGGGTCGCCCCGGAGAAGCAGATCCTTCGTCACGTACACGTCGAGGCGCTCGATCGGATCGAGACCGAGCGCGACGTCCCCGTACACCCACACTTCCCGTATCGGGACCGGAAGCGTCCCGTCTTCGACGACGTCGACGATGGATTCGAGTCGGGCCAGCGCCCGGGAACGGTTCATACCAATCGAACGAACGGCGGGGACGAATGCGTTTCGACGGACATCGACGCGGACCGCGTGGATTTGTCAATGGCGATGAAATATCCGCTCAGGACTGCGGTTTCGGAGGAATTTTCAGGAGGGTACCCGTACTACCCGCCGGCACCTCGGGGGTGTCGATCGACCGGTCACCCCACGGTGACCACCGGGGTAACGCTACCTCGGGGTGCCTCCCCCCATCCCCCTCTCCCTCGATTACGCGTTCCCCCGTTTTTGTCCTCGAACCGAGACGAAACCCGTATCCACCCGCGTCGCCAACGCCGGACCGATGGAGTGCGATAAGTGCGAGCGCGACGCGGTGATGCACGCCGGCTACTCCGGTGCGCACCTGTGCGAGAAGCACTTTTGCGCCTCGGTGGAAAAGCGCGTCCGACGGCGGATCCGCCGCGATAGCCTCGTGCCGAGAGACGCCTCGCCGGACGATCCCGAACGGTGGGTTCTCGGCCTCTCCGGCGGCAAAGACAGCGTCGTGCTCGCGCAGATCCTCGACGATACGTTCGGTCGAGATCCCCGCATCGAGATCCTCGCGCTGACGATCCACGAGGGCATCGAGGGCTATCGCGACGCGAGCGTCGACGCCTGCGTCGAACTGACCGACGAGCTCGATCTCCGCCACGAACTCGTGAGCTACGAGGAGGAGTTCGGCGTGCGGATGGACGACGTCGTCGAGGACGACCCCGAGGGGATGGCCCCCTGCGCGTACTGTGGCGTGTTCCGGCGGGATCTCCTCGAAACGTACGCCGAGGAGTTCGACGCCGACATCCTCCTGACCGGGCACAACCTCGACGACGAGGCGCAAACGGCGCTGATGAACGTCTTCGAGGGCGACGTCGAACAGATGGCGAAACACTTCGACGCGAGTCTCGGGCCGTTCGACGAACGCACGGAATCGCCGCACTTCGTGCCGCGGGCGAAGCCGCTGCGCGACGTTCCGGAGAAAGAGGTCGCGCTGTACGCGCATCTCAAAGACCTCCCCGCTCACATCACCGAGTGTCCGCACGCCTCGGAGGCCTTCCGCGGCGAGATTCAGGAGTTGCTGTTGAAACTCGAAGAGGGCCATCCCGGCACGCGACACTCGATTCTCTCGGGATACGAGGAGATCGCGTCGATGGCGGCCGATCGCTACCGCGGCGAATCGACCGCTGAGATGCGCGAGTGCGAGCGCTGTGGGTCGAAAACGACGCGCGAGGTCTGCCGGAAGTGCCGACTATTGGAGTCGCTCGCGGCGGTATAAAAACGAATAGACCGGAGACAACGACTGGACGCCGATGGTCAGTCGGCGTGGTCGGACTCGGCGTGGTCGGACTCGGCGATTACCGGATGACGTCGAGACCGTTCTGTTTCTCGCGCTGTTCTTGCCCACCGTCGGACTGCCAAGACCCGCCTGTCGCGGCCGAGCCGTTCTGGGCGGGCGAGACCTGACTCTTCTCGGCGGCATCGAACTCCGAGGAGTCGATGCTCTGTCTGGACTTGTCGGCCTGCTTCTGCGTCGACGGTCCGAGCACCTGCGCGGACTGGACGCCCGTCATAATCGCCATCACGCGGACTTTACCCTTGTACTCGTCGCGGATTCGCGCGCCCCAGATGACGTTTGCGCGCGCTTCGAGCCGTTCGGTGATGTTGTTCGCGATGCCCTCGGCCTCTTTCAGCGTGAGGTCCGGACCGCCCGTGATGTGGACGAGGCCACCGGAGGCCCCGCGGTAGTCCACGTCCAAGAGCGGGTGGTTCATCGCGTCGTTGACCACTTCTTGGGTCTTGTTCTTGTCTTGGGTCTGGCCCACGAGCATCACCGCGACGCCGCCCTGATCCATAATCGTGGACATATCCGCGTAGTCCAGATTGATCAGCGACGGCTGGGTGATGGTCTCCGAAATGCCCTTGACGGTCTCGGCGATGATCTGATCCATCACCGAGAACGCCTTGCCGATCGGGAGGTTCGGGACGTAATCCAGGAGTCGGTTGTTGTCGAGGACGATGATCGAGTCGGCCTCGTTGCGGAGCTTCTCCAGCCCCTCCTCGGCCTTGACGGTTCGAGCGCGCTCGACGTTGAACGGCGTCGAGACCATCCCGACGACGATCGCGCCCTGTTCTTTGGCGATCTTCGAGACGACCGGTGCAGCGCCGGTGCCCGTGCCGCCACCCATCCCGGCAGTGACGAAGACGAGATCGGCCTCGCCGAGGACTTCCTTGATCGTCCCTTGAGCCATCTCGGTCGCTCGCTCCCCCATCGAGGGGTCGCCACCGGCACCGAGGCCCTGCGTCAGCGACTTGCCGACGAGGATCTTCGTGTCGGCCTCGATCATCTTCAGGTGCTGTTTGTCAGTGTTGATCGCGATCGTGTCAGCACCGTCGACGCCGATGTTGTACAGACGGTTCACCGTGTTGTTGCCGGCACCACCACATCCGACGATGACGATTCGGGGATTCCCGAACTCGTCATCGTCTGGGGCCTCGGCTGCCTGTTCGCGCTCTTCCTCGTCGCGCTCCATCGCTTCTCTGACGATATCTTGCATTGATTACACCTTGGCCCACGTGTGTTTGGTCGGCGACTCGCGTCCGTCGGCCTGTTGTTCGTTGATCATCTCTCGCACAGCCGAGCGGATCGCCTCGGACCGGTTCGGGAACTCCCCGGTCTCGACCATCTGTTCAACCTCCTCGATCTGCTGTTTCGGAATCCGTAGTGTCACACGTTCCATGTTGCATTCCCCCGGTAAGACGGCGCGCACACCCCGTGCGAACGTCGTACACGCCCGGAATCGGGGGACAGCGGGGCAGTCCCCGGTCCCGAAGCGGGCTGTAAGACAACCGTCTTACGCGGAAGTTACCACAGAGGGATACCTTATAAATGTAACGCCGATTGTAAGACACATTGTCTTGATCCGGCGTATACGACGGTTAACGGTCCGTTTACGGCCGCTCAAGTACGTCAGCAGCGGACGTCCGACGACCGCAGCCCGGACAGAACGCCCAGTCGGATCTGAGTTCGTCGCCGCACTCGCAGAACACCCGGTGGGACGCCTTCTCCCCGCAGTTCGGGCAGTATACGTGATCGCTGCCGACCGTTTCCCCGCATTTCTCACAGGGCTTCGAGCCGACGTTCTGTGACGCCTCCTCGGCCGGTGTCTTACGCGTCTCGGCACTCGCCGATTGCGTTGCCTCGGCGGCCGACGTCTCCGGAGCCGATTCCACTGCTGGCACGGCGTCGGTCGCCCGTACGCCGTCGAGCTGTACGTTTACGTTGAGATCACGGGCCGGACGCTGCGCCGGGAGTCGGCCGGCAAGCAGGTCATCGACGCGGTCGGCGACGAGTTCGTCGACGCGCTCGCGGATGTATTCGTCGACGGATCCGATCGACCCATCGGCAGAAGCGTCAGGCTCGGCGTTTACGACGTCGTCGCCCGTCCCATTCGGTCGGTCGAGGTCACGGTCCACGCCGTCGAGATAGATGCGCAACGCGTCGCGCATCGCCTCGCTCTTGGAGGTGTCGAGTCCCTCCAACCGCTCGACGAGGTCGTCGTCGGCACGGAACGTGATCTTACTCATCGGTTGGATATATGCAAGCGGGTATTTGAATCTTCCTTCGTGTCTGACGACTATCAGCCGTCTCGTCTGACTCGGGGCTATCGCTCCGGCAAATTCAAGTCGACTTTCATCGTTCCAACTGTAGTGGCAGTTACGTTCGATCTCTTCGACACCCTCGTTTCGGTCGACGCGCCGGACGATCCGGCCGCGGCAGTCGCTACCGAACTCCGCGCCCGCGACGTGTCGGTTCCCGCCGACTGGGCGGCCGCCTACGCCGAACCCCACATCGATGCCCCAAGCGGGGCCGAAGTTCCGCTCCCCGCGCACGTCGCCGCCGCGCTCCGTTCCCGCGGGGTCGACGCGCCGAACAACGCCGCCCGGCGGGCCGTCGTTTCCGCGTTCGATCCCCAAGTGAGCACCCGAGAGGGGGCGATCGAAGCCGTCGAAGCCGCGGCCGCGTGCGGCCCGGTCGGGCTCCTCTCGAACTGCTCGGTCCCCGAACTCGTCTCCCGGACGCTGATCCGCTCGGAACTCGAACGGAGTGACTTCGAGGCCATCGTCACGAGCGTCGGCTGTGGGTGGCGAAAACCGCATCCGAACGCGTTCGAGACGATCGCTGACGGGCTCGGCGCTCGCCCAGATACGCTCGTCCACGTCGGCGACGACGAGGCGACCGACGGCGGCGTTGGTGACGTCGGCGGAACGTTCCTCGACGTCTCCGAAGACTCCCTGCCGTCGATCGCAACGCGGCTGCGAAACGGCACGCTCGGAGGTTGGTCGCGATGCCCGTGAGCGCGGCAGTCGCGGTCGCTCTGGCCGCCGCGCTGGACGCGCTCGTCGCGGAGCCCCCGGCTCGCGTCCATCCCGTCGCGCTGCTCGGGCGCGTCGTCGCACACGTCGATCGCGGGGGCGACGTCGAAACAGCCGCATCCGGCTGGGCATACCCCCGGATCGTCGGCCTCCTCGTCGCGCTCGCGCTCCCGCTGGGATTCGCGTTCGTCGCCGCGGTGCTCGTCTGGATCGCGTCAGAGGCCCACCCGTGGCTCGGTGCCGTTCTGGCCGCGGGCGTGCTCTTCTCGACGACGAGCCTGCGGCTGTTGCTCGACAGCGCTCGGCGAGTGATCGAGGAGAGCGACGCCGACCTCGACGCCGCACGCGACGATCTCCTCGCGCTCGCTGGACGCGACGCCGACTCGCTGGATGCAGCACACGTTCGATCAGCCGCGGTGGAGAGCCTCGCGGAGAACCTCGCCGACGGCCTCGTCGCCCCGCTCTTCTCGTTTGCGGTCGCCGCGGGAGTGACCAGCGCGGCGGAGGTCGGACTCCACCTCCCGCTCGTCGCGGGCGCGGGAGCGGCCGCGTGGGTGAAGGCAGTCAACACGCTGGACTCGATGCTCGGATATCGCTCGAAACCGATCGGGTGGGCGTCCGCTCGGCTCGACGATCTCGTGATGTGGCTCCCAGCGCGATTTTCGGCGGCGCTGCTCTCCGTCGTGGCGGGCGCTCCGACGGTCGCACTGCGGGGCGACGTCCGAACACTCGCCCGCCGGCCGTCGTCACCGAACTCCGGGTGGCCGATGGCGACGATGGCCGTCGTGCTTCCCGCGCGGTTGTACAAGCCCGGGGCGTACGACCTCGATCCGAGTAAGCCAGTCGAATCCGCGGAGACGGCCGCCGGCGACGCCGCTCCGCTTTCGGACAGCGATCCGCTTTCGGACAGCGATCCGCTTCTCGACGCCGCTCCGCTTTCGGACGCCACTGCGCTTCCGGACGTCGCGAGCGCGGCTCGGGCCGTCCGACTCACGCGACGAGCGGGAGCGCTCGCGTTCGGCCTCGCGGGGGTGCTCGCGTGGTTCTGAACGGGGTCCGGACGACGGCAACCGCCGTCCGGGGCGGGCTGCGCTTTCTCACGCGACTCCCCGTCGGCGGCGGCGAAGACTCGTGGGAGGCGTTCCGTCGGACGCCCGTCTCGATGCCGCTCGTTGGCTACGTCGTCGGCGGGCTCGCGGCGCTCCCGCTCGTCCTCCCGATTCCCGTCCCGACCGCCGTCGCCCTGTACCTCGTGACGCTCGTGCTTCTCACCGGCGTCACGCATACCGACGGGCTCGCCGACCTCGGCGACGCCGCGGCGGTCCACGGGGGGGTCGACCGCGAACGCAGGCGCGACGTGCTCAAAGACTCCCAGACAGGAGTCGGCGGAGTGCTGGCAGTCTCGCTCGCGCTCGTGACGCTCGGACTCGGCGCGCTGGGACTTGCGGGCACGCTCCCCCGCGTCGCGTTCGCACTCGCGCTTGCCGCAGAGGTCGGAGCGAAAGCCGGGATGGCGCTGCTCGTCTGCACCCGAAGCGCCGCCCACGAGGGGCTCGGATCCGCGCTGACCGAGGCAGGGACGCCGGGTGATCTGGTTGCCGTCGGCGGCTCGCTCCTCCCGGTTTTCGCGGTCGCGTCGGTGGCGGGTGCGGGATACGCAGCCGCGCTCGGCGCGCTCGTCGCACCGCTCGTCGCGGCGTGGTTCGTCGGCCGCTGGGCGGACGGCGCGCTCGGCGGGATCAACGGCGACGTCCTCGGCGCGGCGAACGAACTCGGGCGCGTCGCCGGCGTCCACGCGGGGGTGATCGTGTGGACGCTCTGGTGATGTGTGGCGGTCGCGGAAGCCGGCTCCGTGCGGGCGGCGAGACGGACTCCGTCGACGACGACGTCGAAAAACCGCTCGTGGAGATCGACGGCGTCCCGATGTTCGACCGCGTCGTCGACGCGCTGGCGGAGAGCCGTATCGGTGGCAATCAAGAACACAGTCGAAACGGGACGGACCACCGGGGAACGATCCACGCAGTCGTCTCACCGCACGCGCCCGTGACGGCCGAGCGCGCGAGAGAGCGGTCGCTCCCCGTCGTCGAGACCCCCGGAGACGGCTACGTCGAGGATCTAACGACCGCACTCACAACGGTAGGTCGGCCCGTGCTGACCGTTCCCGCGGATCTGCCGCTGCTCGCGCCGGCGCACATCGACGACGCGATCGAACGAGCCGTCAGCGCCAAACGGGCCCTCGGTGCGGGCGACTCGGCCCCGCCGGGGCCGGCATCGATCACCGTCTGCGTCCCCTCGTCGTTGAAGCGGCGGCTCGGCGCGTCAGTCGATACGACGTTCGAACACGGAGGTCGGACCGTCGCGCCGACCGGATTGAACGTCGTGGCCGACGCCGAGGATACCGTGGCGTTGACGTACGACGCACGCCTCGCGGTCAATGTGAATCGACCCGAAGACATCGAACTCGCGGAGGCGCTGTGCGAGTGATCCTCGTCGCGGGGACGACCCGCACGGCCGATATCGACGGTATCAGCGCCGCGGGGGCGACCCGCGACTTGCTGTTGCACACCCCGAGCGCCGACGCGGAGATCCTCGCGTACGGCGACACGGTCCGAGCGCCCGTGACGCCGGTGAGTCCGACGGGTTGTCCGACGCCCGCGGTCGTGACACGAGCCGTCCGGGAACTCCTCGACTTCGACCTGACCGTCGTCGACGGCGGTCTCGCGCGTCCGACAGGTGCGCCGACCGTCTCGGTTGGCGCGCGTCCCGGTGCCGACATCCGGGATGCAGATCCCGTCCAGACCGGCCCCGGGGCGTTCGCGGCCGCCCGGGAGTTCGGCCGGTCGCTCCCGGACGACCGCGTCGTCGTCGGCGAGACGATCCCCGGCGGGACGACCACGGCGCTTGCGACCCTGCGCGCGCTCGGCGAGGACGTCATCGAATCCACGTCGTCGTCGCTACCGGAGAACCCGCTCGATCTGAAGACCCGCGTCGTCGACGCCGCGTTCGAGTCCTCGGACCTCGATCCGGGGCAGGCCGCCCACAACCCGGAACGCGCCGTCCGGTTCGTCGGCGACCCGGTGTTGGCCGTCGCCGCCGGCATCACAGCCGGCGCGCTCGAATCCGGAACCGAGGTGGTCCTCGGCGGCGGGACCCAACTCCTCGCGGTCGCCGCGCTCGTCCGCCACGCGGGCGTTCCCCGTCGCACGACGCTCGCGACGACGAGATATCTCGCTGACGACGTGCCCGATCTCGAACGCGCCGCCGACGCGCTCGGCCTCGACCGTCGCGTTTCGGACCCCGGCTTCGATGCCGACGAGGCGGGGCCGCTGTCGGCGTACGCCGAGGGCGTCGCCAAAGAGGGCGCGGCAATGGGCGGCGCGCTCGCCCTCGCCGACGAGGCCGGTCGGCTCGACGAAGTGACCGAGGCGACCCGAACAGTGCTGGATCGGGTGACGAGCGACCAGCCAGCGGGGACGACCCCCGATGGATCCTGACAGCATCGCGGACGTCGAACGCGTGCCCCACGGCGGCAGCGATGACGCTGAACTGCTCGACTTCAGTGCGAATACCAACCCCGTCCGACCCGACGGCGTCGCCGACGTGTACGAGGCGGCGCTGACCGAATCGACCCGGTACGCCGACGGGTTCGCCGATTTCCGGCGTGCAGCCGCCGACTACGTCGGCTGCGCTCCCGGCGACGTGATCCCGACGGCCGGCGGGCTCACGGCCCTCCGGCTCGCGTTCGGCGTCACCATCTCACCCGGCGACCGCGTGCTCGTTCCGGAGCCGAGCTTCGGCGAGTACGCGCGGGAGATTCGGCTTCAGGGGGGTGAGCCCGTCGGCGTCGGAAGCGACGTACTGGTCGATCACGACCCCACAGAGTACGCAGCCGCGGTCGTCTGCACGCCGAACAACCCGACCGGCGAACTCGTCGATCCAAGCGAGTTGCGGACCTTCCTCCGCGCCTGTCGCGACGGCGGGACGGCGCTCGTCGTCGACGAGGCATTTCTGGATTTCACCGACGCGGCGAGCCTCGCCGGCGAGTCGGGCGCGATCGTCGCACGCTCGCTGACCAAGATGTTCGGGCTGCCGGGGATCCGAGCGGGGTTCGCCGTCGCGACCGGCGACCTCGGCGATCGGCTGCAGACCGCTCGGCCGACGTGGGGGCTGTCGACCCCCGCGGCGGCGGTCGGGACGTACTGCCTTCGACAGACCGAATTCGTCGAGCGCACGCGCGAGCGGGTCGCGAGCGAACGCTCGCGGATGCGCGAGGCACTCTCGGAGCGGTACGACGTCGCCCCGTCGGACGCACCGTTCCTCCTCGTCGACGTCGGCGAGGAGTCAGTCGACGCGGTGCTCGATCGGGCGCGCCAAAACGGGATCGCGATCCGCGACGCGCGGACCTTTCCGGGCTTGGACTCGCACGTTCGCGTCGCCGTGCGCCGCCCGCGCGAGAACGACCTGCTGCTCGACGCCCTGCTAGAGCGATGACCGGGGGGGCGAGCGGGCCGGAACCATCGACGGAACCGATCTTCGAGACGACAGTCCGCGACGAGGTCTGTCGGCTCTCCCGACCCGGAACGCGGTGGCTCTCGACGGGATACGACGGCGGGGAGTCGGTCGGCGACTGCGCCTTTCTCGTGTCGGTACCCGAGGGATGGGACGACGTGGACGTATCCGCGTACGTCGCGCGTCGTCGCCGAGCCGCCGGATTCGACGGTGAGAACTGTGGCGATTCGACAGACGCACCGCTGGAAGACGCACCGGCGCTCCTCACGGGCGTTTCGATGCGGCACGCCCGCCGCGCGCGACTCGGCCCCGTTGAGGCGATCGTGACCGCAGGTGTGAGCAATCCGGCCGCGCTGCCCATTGACGCCGCTGCGTCGAGTGTGACGACTTCGATGGAGACCGGAGCGGTGGACGAGCCTCACCACACCGGGACTGTCAACGTCGTCGTCGGCACGACGCAGTCGCTCGGCCCGGGCGCGCTCGCGAACCTCGTCGCCGTCACCGCGGAGGCGAAGGCGGCGACGCTCCTCGATCGGACGGGTTTTCCGGGGACGACCTCCGACGCCGTGCTCGTCGGCTGCGACCCCTATGGCGAGGAGGCGACGTTTTCGGGGAGCGCGACGGCGGTCGGCTCGGCCGCGCGCGCCTGCGTTCGCGACGCGCTGCTCGCGGCGCTGACCGCTCGCTACGACGACGAGGAACCGCCGAACGCCGTCGAGGAAGCGGAATATGGCGTCGTGACGAGCGATCGGGCACGCGTCAGTCGAGTCGCGGGCGACGTGCGGCGTGACTGAGCCGTCGCTGGGAGCTATCGCGGCAGAGGGCGAACAGTCGGCACCCGCTCGCGACGACGTCCACGCCAACGTCCTCGTTCCCCGCATCGGTTGTGCCGAACAACCGCAGCCCGATGCGAGGTCGGTTTCAGCTCACACCGCGGCTGGCCGCTCGATGGTATATAAATGGTCGTCTGAGGAATGAGCGGACGTCTCGGAAGCAGTGCCTACGTCCGATCGACCGTCAGCAACAGGCCGCCGAAGACGAGCAACAGGAAAACGCCGATCGGCAGCGGAAGGCCCGGGAACCCGCGCGTTACGAGGAGGTAGGTCGATACCGCGAATACGAGACCTGTGAGCGTCAGCAGTCCGCCGAGCAGCCGAACGGGGTCGACCGGCCCGTCTTCGATGCGCTCCTCGAAGCGGTAGTAGAGCAGTGAAAAGACGACCGCGAGCGCGAGTACGGCCGCGCCGACCGCCCACGCTTGGTAGGCCGCTTGGATCGTCTGTCCGGCCTGAAACGCGGCCGCCGAGAGCGGATCCGAGACGCTGACGCCGCGTGCGGTCGGCACGCCGTAGGCGTACCGGATCTGGAAGAACGGGAACCGAACGAACAGAATCGAGCCGCCGGAGACGCCCGTCGAATACGTGATGTTCCACGGAACGAGCGCGGCGATCCACGTCGAGACGACGGCCAGCGCCCCCGCGTACTCGGCTCGAACCCAGACCATACCTGCTCACCGTCGGCCGATCTGTAAAAGCTACCGGAGCGACGACCCGCGGTGTCGCCGTCGAAAACGAGTCGGCGGCCTACGCCAGCCCGAACAGGTCGAAGGCGTAGCCGTTGCCCTTCTCCATCGCGTGCTCGTAGACGATACGGGCGGCGGCGACGTCCTGAATAGCGAGGCCGGTCGAATCGAAGACAGAGATGCCGTCTTCGGCGGTTCGGCCCGGTTTCTTCCCGGTGACGATTTCGCCGACGGAGCCGTAGAGGTCGTCGTCGTCGAGAACGCCCTCGCGCCACGGGACGTTGATCTCGCCGGAATGGGTCGTCTGCTCGTAGTCGTCGATCACCAGCTTGGAGTCGAGAAGAATCTCGTCCGCCACTTCGTGTTTCCCCTCGGCGTCCGCGCCCATCGCGTTGATGTGCGTGTGCTCGCCGACGTCCTCGCGGGCGACGATCGGCGATTCGACCGGCGTGACCGTCGAGAGAATATCGCACGAGGCGGCCTCGGCGGTCGATCCGGCGCGGACGTCGTACGCGTCCTCGAAGGTGTCGACAAAGTCGGCGACGCGCTCCTCGTCGAGGTCGGCGATGACGACCGTCTCGATGTCGCGCACCTCCGAGATGGCTCGGAGTTGCGTGTACGACTGAGCGCCCGCGCCGACGATCCCGAGTGAGGTCGCGTCCGGGACCGCGAGGTGGTCGGTCGCGACGGCCGCGGCCGCGCCGGTGCGGAGCATCGTCAGTTCGCGACCGTCCATAATCGACAGCGGAACGGCCGTCTCCGGATCGGAGTAGATCATCGTCCCCAACACCGTCGGCAACTCGAACTTCTCGGGGTTGTCGGGATGGACGTTCACCCACTTGACGCCCGCGGCGTCCCACTCGCTCGCGGAGTCGCTTCCGCGAACGTCGAGGTACGCCGGCATCGATCGAAAGTCACCGTTGTACTGCGGGAGGTCGATGTACGACTTCGGCGGCATCTGCGCGTCACCGCGCTCGAACGCGGCGAACGCCTCCTCGATGGCCGGCACGAGTTCGGTCATCGACGCGTTCTCGTGGACGTCCGTCCCGTTCAACAGGAGCGTCTCCATACCATCGAGTTCGTGAGAGCTACACTTAACTCATCCTATTTCTGGATATGATTCTACAAATAATTTTATAATGAGAGTATTGTTCAAATATTGTTCAGATAGTGGATCTTCTTGGTGACGGGAGAGAGTGCTGTTGATTGCGCACACGACGCCGAAGCGATGCGCTAGCGGCGAGGTGCGACGCCGAAGCGACGCGCTACGGGCGATAGATCGTCGAAAGAAAATCGGTTGCAGTCGGTCGGACCGACGAGGCGTTACAGTAGCGGTTAAGGGGGGTGAAGTGGTTCCTACGAGACCGCGCTTACATTGGCTGCGTCAGGCGAAGCCTGACGGCCTATGGAAAGTAGTCTCCGACTCCTTTCACATAGCGCCGCCCATTCCGCCCATTCCGCCCATACCGCCAGCGCCGCCGGGTGCGCCGCCTTCGTCGCCGTCGCCGCTGGTGCTCAGCTCGTCGGCAGCGATGATGTCGTCGATCTTGAGCACGAGGTTCGCGGCCTCGGTTGCAGACGAGAGCGCCTGCTCCTTGGAGTGGGCCGGTTCGACGACGCCGGCGTCGAAGGTGTCCTCGACGTCGCCGCTGAAGACGTTCAAGCCGGCGCGGACCTCACCGTTCTCGTGGGCCTCGCGGAGGCTGACGAGCGTGTCGATGGAGTCGAGGCCGGCGTTCGCCGCGAGAACGCGGGGGACGAGTTCAACCGCGTCGGCGAAGGCCTCGACGGCGAGCTGCTCGCGCCCGCCGACGGAGCCGGCGTAGCTGCGGAGCCGTCGGGCGAGTTCGACTTCGATCGCACCGCCGCCGGCGACGACGCGGCCGTCGGAGACGGTCGTCGAGACGACGTCGAGCGCGTCGGTGACGCCGCGTTCGATCTCGTCGACGACGTGATCGGTCGAGCCGCGCAGCAGCAGCGTGACGCCGTGGGACTCGTCGCCGAGACCCTCGACGTAGAACAGTTCGTCCTCGCCGTCGCGACGGACCGAGCCGCGACCGAGGTCACTCGCGTCGAAGCTGTCGAGGTCGGAGACGATGCTGCCGCCGACGACGTCGCGCAGGAACGCGATATCGGACTTCTTCGTCCGACGAACGGCCAGAATGCCCTCCTTCGCGAGGTAGTGCTGGGCCATATCGTCGATGCCTTTCTGACAGAAGACCACGTCGGCACCGGAGTCGACGATCTGCTGGACCTTCTGCTTGAGCTGTTTCTCCTCCTGATCGAGGAACTTCTGGAGCTGATCGGGGGATTCGATGTTGACCTGCGTGTCGACGTCGGCCTCCTCGATCTCGACCGGTTCGTTGAGGAGCAGGACGTCGGCCTCGTCGAACTGGGTCGGCATGTCGTCGTGAACGGGGTCCTTGTCGATGACCGCGCCCTTGAGGAGCTCCGAATCGCCCGTCGAGCGTCCCGTCTGGGTCTCGACGTTGACGTTCGCGAGGTCGACGACGTGGGAACCGTCCTCGGCTTCGACGGTCACCGCGCTGACGGTGTCGACGATGAGGTCGGCGAGGAGGCCCTTGTTGAGCTCGGAGCTCTTGCCCGTCATAGACGTCTCGGCGACCTTCTTCAGCAGTTCGGTGTCGTCGGGGTCGACGTTCTCGGCGATGTCGTCGACCTGCGCGCGAGCCTCTTGGCTCGCGAGGTGGAAGCCCTTTATGATCGCCGTCGGGTGGATGTCCTGTTCGAGGAGGTCCTCCGCGTTCTTCAGGAGTTCACCCGCGGTCGCGACGGCCGTCGTCGTCCCGTCGCCGGCTTCGTCCTCTTGGGTCTCGGCAACCTCGACGATCATCTCGGCCGTCGGGTTGTCGATATCCATCTCCTTGAGGATCGTGACGCCGTCGTTCGTGATGGTCACGTCTCCCATCGAGTCGACGAGCATCTTGTCCATCCCTTTCGGGCCGAGTGTCGAGCGTACGGCTTCTGCGACTGCCCGAGCGGCCTGAATGTTGTACTCCTGCGCGTCACGGTCCTTGACGCGCTGGGCGTCCTCGCCCATAATGATCATCGGCTGACCCTGCATTCGCTGACTCATAGACATCGACTGATTGTTTGTGATTCTATATAAATGCTTTGTTTTCAGCTGTTTTGCGGATCGGTAGAGAGGCCACGCCTTAGCACGCTAAACGCCTCAAATCGACTTCTCGACAGCGGTAGCGTGTGATAACTAGTACCAATGGTGATACGGTCCCCATCAGTAGTGGCATCGCCTTTAAGTAATCAAGAGCTACCGATCAGGGTTCTGGCAGACCACCGCCTCACGCCCCGTATGCACTCGCATTTGTACTCTACGCAACGGGGTAACACACCTACGCGACGAGGTAACCACTGCGGCGAAGTAACTGGATACCCTTGGGGATGTCCACAGAACGAGTTGCCGACCACTAGAGTTCTTCAGGGAGTTCGTCGGCGACGAACGGCCGATCTCCGGACGGCTCGAACGGCGGGAGTTCCTCGTCACTGTCGAGCGACTCCAGTTCCTCCTCGTAGAGTTGGGCTCGGAGTTGACTGCGTTTGTTCCGTCCCTTCCGCTCCCGGCCGTTTTTCGTGTCAGGCATTGTCAAGCGTGAGGAGGGTTGCCACACTGATTAACCTTGCGGCGATACGTCGACTCTCTTTTTGAAGTGGAAGTGGTGTTACGCGGTGCTCACGTGTGTTGTTCGCCCAAAAATGACGCCAGGACAGGGATTTGAACCACGGTCGCAGCAAAGCTGCTCCCTGATTCAAATCCCTTCGTTGTCGACGGCACGAATCACCGATGGTTCGCTCGGCAACGGACTGCCTCGCGAGGTAGGTGATTCGAGAAGCGCCAGGACAGGGATTTGAACCACGGTCACAGCAAAGCTGCTCCCTGATTCAAATCCTTGTGGATAGGTCGTTCGCGCTCACGCTTTGCTCGCACCCGCTACGCGGTGCTCGCGTGCGTTGTTCGCGCAAAATGACGCCAGGACAGGGATTTGAACCCTGGATCCCAAAGGGAACACGCTTTCCAGGCGTGCGCCTTACCACTCGGCCATCCTGGCTCGAACGGAGGTAGCCTACTGAATCGTTTAAGTCCTTCCTTTCGCCGCGAGACGCGGCTCTGCGACGTACGAAATTCCGCCGACAGCGACGCCAATGCCGACAGCGACACCCGCTGTAGCGGGCAGCCCAATGTCGAGGGTACCGACCAATAGCCGGTAGCCTTGGAGGAGCACGAGGAACGTCAGCGCACCGACGAGTCCCCACAGGAGCGCCGATCGAGTTCGGGTCACGCTCGGGCAGAGCCGTCCGGTCGGCTAAAAGCTCTCGCTCCGACGTCGGCAACGCACCCAACGGCTACGCCAAGACTTCGACCTCGTAACCCGCGCCTCTGAGCGCGTCGAGCAACTCGCCGATGTGCTCGTGCCCGCGCGTTTCGATATCGATTTCGACGTCGGCCTCGTTCATCGCCACGTCGCGTGACGTCCGGTCGTGCTGAATCGCATAGATGTTCGCCCGCTTCGAGGAGATGATCTCGACGAGGTCCTGTAGTGCGCCGGGTCGGTCCTTGAGGATGGTCCGGATCTTCAGGTAGCGGCCGGTTTCGACCAATCCCCGGACCAAGACAGTCGTCAGCTGATTCGTGTCGATATTCCCGCCGCACAGCGCTGGGACGACCGTCTCGCCCTCGTTGTAGTCGAACTGGTCGAAAAGCAGCGCCGCCATCGGGACCGCGCCCGCGCCCTCGACGAGCGTCTTCGATCGCTCCAACAGATACGTCAGCGCCACGGCGATCTGCTCGTCGTCGACGGTGACGACCTCGTCGACGCGTTCGCGGATGATCTCGAAGGGGCGCTCGCCCACCTTCCGGGTCGCGATCCCGTCTGCGATCGTGTTTACCTCGTCGAGTTCGGTGATATGACCGGTCCGGACCGACTCCGGCAGCGACGCCGCCCCTTCCGCTTGCACACCGATGACGCGGACGTCCGGCTTGCGAGCCTTGACCGCGGTGGCGATCCCGGAGATCAGCCCGCCGCCGCCGACGGGGACGACGACGGTGTCGACCGCCGGAAGGTCGTCGACGATCTCCAAGCCGATCGTCCCCTGCCCCGCCATCACCTCCTCGTCGTCGAAGGCGTGCACGTACGTCCGGCCCTCGTCGCGTTCGATCTCGTGGGCCTTCGCCTGCGCCTCGTCGTAGTCCGCGCCGTGGAGGACCGTCCGCCCGCCGTACCGTTCGGTCGCCTCCACTTTCGAGATCGGGGCGTGTTCGGGCATCACGATCGTCGCGTCCACGCCCGATCGACTCGCCGCGAGCGCGACTCCCTGCGCGTGGTTGCCCGCACTCGCCGTGACGACGCCGGCGTCGCGCGCGTCCTCGTCGAGCGTCGCGATGCGGTTGGTCGCCCCGCGGATCTTGAACGCCCCGGTCCGCTGGAACGTTTCGAGTTTGAGATGGACGTCCGCACCGGTCATCTCCGAGAACTGATGTGAGTATTCGAGCGGCGTCCACCGAACCACGTCGTCGATCCGGTCGCGCGCCGCTTCGACATCGGCGAGAGAGAGCATATCGGTCCAAGGTTGCCGGTCTTCGGGCCTAAATCTTCGTGTCTCGCTGTGTTTCCGGCGAGTTAGTATACCGGGTGGTACCTGCCGATGGGTAGACGCGACGCTAGTGGGCTTCGCTCGGGGGAATAGGGGGAAAGGGGGAATGCACGCGTGCGACGTGCACTCTGTTATGACCCCGGGAGGTACATAAATATCCCCCACGCGGAGTGAAAGTGAAAATCGAACGACAGCGTCGACTTATTTGTCAGCGTCTGACGATTGTATGTCGTTCGTCTGCTCTCGGGTTCGCGTGTCTGTCCCCGGCGTGTCTCTCCGCGCTTACTTCGGCCGCTCTCGGGTCCGCGTGTCTTTCGTTCTCGGCTCCGTCTGTCTGCACCGTTCGTCGAGATCAGCAGCCTGAAGCGGAGTCGGTGCCTCGACCAGTCCGATGGACCTCAGTCGCCTCCGCGGCGTATGGCGACGGATCTTTGCGCTGGCGTGGCCGGTGATGGCCGAACAGACGGCGCGGACGCTGATGCGGACAGTGGATATCATCGTCACCGCCGCGCTCTCACCCGCGGCTGTCGTCGCGATCGGGCTCGCAGATCTGTTCGCTCGCTTTCCGCTGCGGGTCGGACTCGGACTCGGCGGGGGAGCAATCGCCCTCGCCAGTCAGGACACGGGCAGCGGTGCCGACGCGAACCGCGACGAGGCGGTATCGCAGTCGCTCCTCTTGGGTGCGCTCAGCGGGATCCCGTTCGTCGCCATCGGGTTGTACGCCGGATCGGCGCTCGTCGGACTGTTCCCCGCGAGCCCCGAAGCGGTCAGACTCGGCGGGACCTACCTCGCGATCGTGTTCGCGAGTGCGCCCGCTCGACTCCTCGCGCTCATCGGCGCGCGAGCGCTCCAAGGCATCGGCAACACCACGATGCCGATGTACGTCAACGTCCTCGCCAACGTCGTCAACGTCGTGCTCTCGGTGGGCCTCGGCTTCGGGCTCCTAGGGCTGCCCGCACTCGGAATCCGGGGCGTCGCCGCCGGGACCGCGACCGCGAACGTCCTCTCGGCGAGCCTCATCGTGTTCGCCCTCTATCGGCCGTCGTCGTCGCTGTCGTTCTCGATGCCGACCGACTGGACGATCTCCGCCCAGCTCGTTCGCATCGGACTCCCCCGGATGGCCGAAGGGTTCACCAGCGAACTCGCGGAGTTCCCGTTCAACGCGCTGTTGCTCTCTCTCGGTGGCGTCGTCGGCGTCGTCGGCAGCACCGGCGGAGCCGCCGCGGGCGACGTGATCAACGCGGGCTTTCAGATCGGACGCCGCGTGTACCAGCAGGTAACCGGGCCGCTCTCTCGCGGCTACAAGATCGCGACGAGTATCTTGGTCGGACAGGCGCTCGGACGCTCTGATCCCGCCACGGCTCGGTACGACGGGTGGGCGGCCGCCCTCCTCTCGGTGCTCTCGGTCGGCGGGATCGGCGCGTTGCTCGTGGTGTTCGCGGACGGAATCGTCGGTCTCCTCGGCTTCGGAAGCAGTCCCGCCGCGCTCGAATACGCCGCCGCCTTCGCCATCGCCTACGGATTCGCCGCGCCGGGGCTCGCTCTCTTCAGCACGCTCTCGGGCGGTCTGCAGGGGGCGGGCGAGACGAAGCTCCCGTTTTACGCTCGGACGACGGGGATGTTCGGGTTCTTCGTCGGCTTCTCGTATCTCGCCGTCGGCCGCCTCGGATTGGGGCTCACCGGCGTCTACGCGGGGATCGTGCTCGCGCACCTCTGGATGGGCCTGACGATGGCACTCGCGTTCCGCTACGCGGGCTGGTCGGATACGGCGGCGGGACTCCTCCGAGAGCGGGGAAGCGTCGTCTCGAAAGACGATTGATACTGTCGGCTGTAAATCCGTGAAGGGGCGCGTCGAACGCGGTCGACGAGAGCGACTTACCGGTCTTCGAGCGGCGGGAACGTCAGGTTCGAGGGACCGACGTAGCGGGCGCGCGGGCGGATCAGGCGGTTGTCGTCGTACTGTTCGAGGACGTGCGCGATCCAGCCCGCGACGCGAGACATCGCGAAGATGGGGGTGTAGATGTCGACCGGGATGCCCATCTGGTAGTACGTCGACGCCGAGTAGAAATCGACGTTGGGCGCGAGGCCCTTCTCCTCGGTGATGTACTCCTCGATCGCGACGGAGTAGTCGTACCACTTCGTGTCGCCCGCGGCCTCGGCGAGCGATTTCGACTTCTCGCCGAGGATCTTCGCGCGGGGGTCTTTGACGTTGTAGACGCGGTGGCCGAACCCGGGGACGCGGCGGCCCTCTTCGAGGGCGTTCTCGACCCACTCGGTGGGGCCGACGTCGCTCTCGTCGACCTCTTCGAGCATCCGCATCACGTTGGCGTTCGCGCCGCCGTGCAGCGATCCCGCGAGCGTGCCGACTGCGGAGGTCACGGCGCTGTGGAGATCCGAGAGCGTCGACGCCGTCACCATCGCCGAGAACGTCGAGGCGTTCAGACCGTGGTCGGCGTGGAGGACGAGTGCCATATCGAACGTCTCCGCGAGGACCTCGTCGGGCACCTCGCCGTTGAGCATATACAGGAAGTTCTCGGCGTGATCGAGGTCCTCGTCGGGTTCGATCGGTTCCTTCCCGTTTCGAATGCGCTGGTAGGCGGCGAGTGCGGTCGGGACTTTCGCCGTGATCCGACACGCCATCCGCAGGTTCGCGTCGAGATCGGTCACGTCGTCGTGGTCGGCGTCCTCGTCGTACGCCGACAGCGCGGAGACGACCGTCCGAAGCGCCGCCATCGGAACCTCGTCGGCCTCGGCGAGGTTTCGGACGATGTCGAGGACCTCGTCGTCGATCGATCTTGTCCCGGCCATCCACGACTCGAAGTCGGAGAGTTCCTCGGCATCGGGGAGTTCGCCGTGCCACAGGAGGTAGACGACTTCCTCGTACGACGCCTCGCGGGCCAGATCCTCGATCGAGTACCCGCAGTAGACCAGTTCCCCGGCGTCGCCGTCGATGTAGCTGAGTTCCGACTCGGCGACAAGGACGCCTTCCAGCCCCCGCTTCAGGTCGTCTGACATACCTATTCGGTTTCCCACCGCGTGAAAAAAGCGTTACCGTTTCCGGGTCCCACACGACCTTCGCGAAGGCGCGTTCGCTTCGAGCACCAAGCGTTTTTGTCATTCGGGGCGAACCGCGAGGTATGGATCCACAGGACGTCGAGTACGAGCCGGTCAGCGTCAAGGAGGTGCTCGCGGAGATGAAAGACACCGCGGAGCTCCTCATCGATCTCTCGTACTCGGCCGTCCTCAACGGCAGCGACGACATCGCCCGGGAGGTACTAGAACTCGAAGGCCGGATGGACATCCTCCAGCTTCAGGGTCGGATGAGCCTCCTGATGGCCGCGCGTAGCCCTGAAGACGCCGAACAGCTCGCCCCCGTCTTGGGCGTGATGGGCGCGGCCGAAAAGATCTCCAACGCCGCGGGGGATATCGCGAAGATCGTCCTCGAAGACATCGGGATGCCAGACGCGATCAGAACCGCGCTCCCGGAGGCCATCGAGGTGTTGGTCCGCGCGACGGTCGCGGACGACTCACCGTACGCCGGACAGACGCTGCAGGAGATCAACATGGAGACGGAGACCGGCGTCCGGGTCATCGCCATCCGACGGGAGTCGGTGACGGGCAAGCGGCGCTGGCTGATGAACCCCGGTCCCGACAGCCAGCTCGAACCCGGCGACTCGCTCCTGCTCCGCGGCCCGCTCGACGGCATCGAAACGGTCTACGAAGCCGTCTCCGGACGCCCGTACGAGACGCCAGAGGCCGTCGAGCCGCCGATCGAGGACCTCGAACGCGCGATCGACTCGATCACGCTGATGAAGGACATGAGCGAACTCGCCGTCGATCTGGCCTACGGGGCGGTGCTGTTCGACAGCGAGGGCGTCGCCGAGGAGGTCAAAGAGCTCGAAGCCGAGGTCGACGCCCTGAAATCCCGCTTCGAGGCGTGGACGCTGCGGGCGGCGAGCCGCGTGGAGGACCCGGTCCGGCTCCGCGGTCTCGTTCACCTCGCGTCGGCGACGGAGGTCATCTCGGACGCGGCACTGGAAATCAGCGAGGGCGTCCTCCGCGGGATCGACGCCCACCCGGTCGTGGCCGCCGCCGTCGAGGAGTCCGACGAGGTGATCGTCCGCCTCGCAGTCGAGGCCGACGCCGCGCTCGCGGGCACAACACTCGGCGAGCAGATGGTCAAGACAGAAACCGGAATGCGGGTCATCGCCGTCCGTCGCCGCGGCGAAGACAGCGAGTGGGTCGTCCAACCGGGGCCGACGACGGAACTCCGCGGCGGGGACGTCATCATCGCGAAGGGGACCCGCGCCGGAGCCGAGCGGCTGAGCGAACTCGTCGGCGATAGGGCCGAGTTCGACGGGTAGCGTCGCTTTTCGCCGTCCTGACGGAGGTACCGCTACAGCTCGCGGACCTGCCGGACGAGTTCGAAGAGCGTCAACGCCGCGGCGACGAGCAGCGCCGTCGACGTCGCGAGGACGAACGCGAGGAGCAGAAACCACCCTTCGGGCCCCAAGATCGGGAATTCGCGCGTCCCGCCGAACGGCCCGAACAGTTCCAGCACCCGGGCCACGTAGGCGGCGACGGCGAGTGCGACGCCGACGCCGACGCCGATGGTCGCGTTTCTGGGGACGCGAAGCGCATCGAACAGGCCGGACTGGGGCGGTCGGTCGGGAACCTCGTCGCTCACGGCATTCCCTTCCCGCGCGGCCGACAAAGCGTCGTCGGTACGGAGGCGGACAGAAACCGCACGTAGACGGGTCCACGGACGGAGACCGAACCCCTAAAGGCCGGCCCCTTCGAGTGTCGGGTAATGACGTCACTCGGCACGGCGAGTGCGGCTCCCGGCGAGACCGACACGGGTCGCCTAGCGGTGGGCGAAGCCCGCGACGGTTCGACCGTCGCGCTCCCCTGCGCGGTCGTAAACGGCGCAAGGGACGGGAAGACCCTCTATCTGCAGGCGGCCTCCGATGGCGACGAGCTGAACGGCGTCGGCGTCGTCAGTCGGGTGGTTCCGCAGCTCGATCCCGCGGAGCTCTCGGGGACGATCCTCGTCGTCGGCATCGTCAACTACCACGCGTTTCAGGTCGCAGAACACCGGAACCCGATCGACGACACGAAGATGAACCGCGCCTATCCCGGCGACGAGAACGGGACGTCGTCCGAGCGGATCGCCGCGGCGACGTTCGAGGCAGCGATGCGCGCGGACCTGATCCTCGATCTCCATCAGGGGTCGACCTCCCGGATGATCAACGAGGTCCGGGTCCGTTGCGGTCGTCGCCACCGCCTGCACGACGAGTGTCTGCAACTCGCGAAAACGTTCGGCTGCGGCTACGTGTTCGATCAGAAAGGCCCCGAGGGACAGCTCGCTCGCGTGGGACCCAACGAAGGGATTCCGACGATCGATCCCGAGCTCGGAGGCTGCGTCGGCTGGGACGAGGACAGCATCACCGCGGGCGTCGAGGGCGTGTTCAACGTGCTTCGGGGATACGGGTTCCTCGACGGCGAGGCGACGACCGATCGGCAGGTCCGCGCGCGAGGGTTCGATCAGTACGGCTCGCCGAGCGGCGGGCTCGTCCGATTCGAGGTCGACCTCGGCGACCGCGTCGCCAGCGGCGATCTCCTCTTCGAGGTGACGGACGTCTTCGGCGAATTGAAAGCGCGCGTGACGGCGAAAAGCGACGGTGTCTTCTGGCGGAGTCGACGACTCCCGCAGGTCGCCAGCGGCGAGTACGTCTGCTCGGTCGGGACCAACCTCGATACGTACTGATACTGATTACTCTCACTGTGTACCGCCGAGCGCAACCCCCGTTGGCAGCGCTCGGCGGGAAGAGACGAGAGTAATCATTATGAGCCGGACTCCGCGTTCGATGGCTGTCCCGCGTACGGTCCCGTTCTCGACGTGCCACGTCGCGAGCGCGGGCTGACCGCTGCTCCCGGCGACGTGCTCGTCGTCCACCCCGGAGAATGAATCGAAAACCGCAGAGCGGATTACCGACGCCGGAGCTGTTCGTCCCAGTCGATCCACTCCTGCTCCCAGCCGGTTTTCGCGAAGTACCCCTGCTCGCTGGCCCGTTCGGCGTCCTCGCGGGCGGTTCGGTTGCGCGCGGGCGCACTCCCCTGCTCGCCGTCGACGAGGAGGGGCTTGAACGCTACCGGGCCGCAGCGATCGATCACCGATCCGGTGTCGTCGACGACGGCGAGCGTCTGCTCCGGGCCGCCGAGCGGGAGGACGAGTTTGCCGCCAGGCGCGAGTTGCTCGACGAGCCCCTGCGGGGGTTCGATCGCCGCGGCCTCGACTAAGATCCGATCGAAGGGGGCGTACTCGGGGAGGCCCCGCGCCCCGTCGCGCGCGTCGACGAGCACCCCGCCGTACCCGGCTGATTCGAGGTTCGACCGCGCGGCGTAGACGAGTCTGCGGTCGATGTCGACCGCGTGAACGTGCGTCTCGCCGACGATTTCCGCGAGGATCGCCGCCGTGTAGCCGACACCCGCGCCGACGACGAGCACGTCGCCGGGACCGTCGGGCGAGTCGACCTCGCTCGCCGTCGCGTCTCCCGCGCGATCGGCCGCGCTCTCCGGTCCGTTCCGTGCGTCGATATCGAGCGCCGTCAGCAGGCGCGCCACCATCTCGGGTGCGAGCGCAGTCGTGCCGTCGACTTCGCTTCTGCCGTCGTACGGAGCGTCGTCGACGAAGTCCGTCCGGGAGACCGTGCGCATCGCGAGCGCGACGCTCTCGTCGATCGACAGCCGCGACTCGATGCTGTCGACCATCTCGTCGCGGAGGTCTCCCGGGTCCATACGGGGAATGGGAAGTGCGGACTAATCAACTGCACGCTCCGGGCGCGTTTCGAACGCGTTTCAACGGCTGTCTCAGCCCCGAATTCGAACGAATCTGACACCACCGTACTCGCTCCGCTCGAAGGTCCCGTCCGGGCGTTTGTCGAGGGCGATCAGCTCCTGTCGGACGTCGCCCACCGGGGCGACGATCCGCCCGCCGGGGGCGACCTGCTCGCGGAGGGCCGTCGGCACCTCCGGAACGGCGCAGGTGAGGTACGCGCCGTCGAACGGCGCGTGGTCGCTCCACCCCTCGCGCCCGTCGCCGACGCGGATCGAAATCCGATCGTCGTAGCCCAAGCGGGCGAGTCGCTCGCGGGCGGCTTCCGCGAGGTCGGCGTCGTACTCGACCGAGTAGACGTGCCCCGCCGGAACCAACTCCGCGGTCACCGCGGCGTGGTACCCGCAGCCCGTGCCGATCTCCAACACGCGATCGTCGCGGTCGGAGTCGAGACGTTCGGACATCACCGCGACCATATGCGGCGCGCTCACGGTCTGACCGCTTCCGATCGAGAGCGGCCGGTCGTGGTACGCGCTGTCGCGGAGGTCCTCGGGGACGAACTCGTGCCGCGGGACCGCTTCGAGCGCGGCAGCGACGCGGTCGCTCTCGACGTGTCCGCGGGTGCGCAGTCGTTCGACGAGTGCGTGGCGCTCGTCGGCCCGATCGTCGCTCACGACCACCCGTTCGGGCTGCGAGCAGTCGAATCTTTTGCCGATTCAGTCAGCTGCCGCGCGATAGTATCGTTTGCAAGTCTTCTCTCACTCGATCGCACGACTGCGTGCGATCGGATGAATACTCAGTTGCAAACGATACTATATGAGAACAGTCGATCCGAAGAAGGGCTACTCAGCTACCAAGCCGAACGAACGGTTACTCAGCTACCAAGCCGAACGAACGGTTACTCAGCTACTAGGCCGAACGAACGGTTACTCAGCTACCAAGCCGACCACGCGGAGGTCGTCTGATCCGTGCCGTAGAGCCGTTTGATGTCCTTCGCGTACACCATATCGCCCTCGTGGTCGAACTTCCCGTGGCGGTACTCCGGAGCGTCTTCGCGGACTTGGATCGCCTTGATGATGAACTTCTCGTCGCCGAACGACTCGGTCTCGCCGACGACGAACTCGTGATCCCCCGGCACTTGCACGTCGAAGCTGCGGGTGCCTTCGCGGTAGCCGGTCCCCTCTTTCGGGTTGATGGTCACTTTCACGGTGACGTTGTCGATCGCGCGGGTCCAGATCGTGTCGACGTCCTCGATCGTCGCCTCGTCGACGCGCTGCTCGGGCCCGGTCTCGATGCCGGTGATCCGCACGAGCATAATCGCCTCGGGGCTGTCGACGATGAACTCCTCGCCGACGGCGATGGTCTCGTCGGGCGGCGCGTCGACGGACGTCGAGAACGACTCGTCGTCTTGGGAGACGATGACGTCGCGTTCGATCTCGGTCTCCGATTCGATCTGCACTTTGTGGACGTGGCCGCACTCCGTACACCGCACGGTGTTGTGTCCGCTCCCCTCCTTGAGGATCTCGTGAACCGTCGGTTCGGCGGGCGAACAGGAGGGACATTCGACCGCGAGGCGGTCCTGTGGTGCGCTCATACGGCCTTCTATCCCGTCTGGCCCTAAAAGTCCGCCCTTCTACACGTCCGCGTGTCAGTGCCCACCGAGCGAGGCGCTGGCTCGCCTCCGAATTGGACGCGGGGTCGGGGCGTCGCCGCTCGCTTACCGCGGAAGTGAAACTTCCGCGCCGTCGGCTACGACGGTCGGCTCTCGAATGATCCCGTCGAGATGCAGCGGCGCGTCGGTGTCGCCGCCGATCCCCGCGTCGTCGCCGATAGCGATGTGGACGGTCCCGGCGGCCTTCTCGTCTAAGAGGACTGAGCCGACCAGTTCGGTCACGCCGACGTTGGTGCCGATCCCCAGTTCCGCGAGGTTGTACGCGTCGCGGCCGACCTCCTCGGCCGCCGCCTCGACCTGTCTTCGAATCTCGTCGTCGGAGATCTCGGTCACGTATCCGTCTTCGACCTCGAATCGAAGCGTCTCGTCCTCGTCGAGCAATCCGTGCGGACGCATCGTCCCGTCGACGACGTACGTCCCGTTGGCGGTCGTCGGCGAGACGAACACCTCCCCTGCGGGCAGGTTCGAGAACCCGCCGGCCTCGTGAACGATGCCGGTGTCCGTGTTCCACTCGCGGCCGCCGGGCTCGAAGGTAATGTCAGTCCCCGCGGGCGCGGTCACGCGGATCTCGTCGGCGTCTTCGACCTGTTCGAGCACGTCCCGGCAGTGCTGAGCGATGGCGTCGTAATCGGCGTCGAGTCCCGTGACGAACACGTCCTCGGTGATTCCGGGGAGCGTCGCGCCGCGCGCCCCGGCCTCGCAGGCCTTCCCGCGGGCGCGGGTGTGGCTGACGCTCTTGGTCGTCGGCGCGAGGAAGACATCCGCGGCGGCCATCGCGGCGGCGACCGGTTCGGGCGGCTCCTCTCCGTGCTGGTCGCCCGGTGGGTAGCGGAGGATCGTCGCGTCGTCCGTGACCGCGCGCGCGGCCTCGTATAGTGCTTCACCGATGGGCTGGCGTTCGTCGTCGGTCACGATCACGCACGACTCGGCGGCGTCGAGCGCCATACACTGCTGGACCGCCGTCGTCGCGGCGGTCGCGAGTCCGTCGTTCGACATAGTTGCGTCTGCGTCGTCCGCGGTGTTAGACGTTCGGATTAGGGGGATATTATCGACGTGAGGAGGTTGCTACGGCTGGCCTACGAGCGATCCCGGTCGGTACTCGGATCCGGGGAAATCGGCGGCGTTACTCACCGAGGAGTTAATTTCTCTCCGTATGGCTCCGAAATAACTATGCGTCTGCTCCCCGGATTTTCGGGTGATGATACGAGTGGGTGTCAACGGTTACGGAACGATCGGTAAACGCGTCGCCGACGCCGTCGCGGCCCAGCCCGATATGGAAGTCGTGGGCGTCGCCAAGACGCAACCGAACTTCGAGGCCCACACCGCTGTCGAGCGCGGGTACGCGATGTACGCGGCGATCCCGGAGCGCGCGCCGCTGTTCGGCGACGCCGGGATCGACATCGCGGGCGTCGTCGACGAACTCGTCGCCGACGCCGACGTGATGGTCGACTGCACGCCGTCGGGCATCGGCGCGGAGAACCGGTCGCTCTACACCTCCTACAACACCCCCGCGATCTTCCAAGGCGGCGAGGGCTCGGAGGTCGCGCAAGTGAGCTTCAACGCCCGAGCGAACTACGACGACGCCCGCGGCGCGGACACCGTTCGCGTCGTCTCCTGTAACACGACCGGGCTCTCGCGGATCGTCGCACCCCTCGAAGAGGAGTACGGCGTCGAGAAGGTCCGCGCGACGCTCGTCCGCCGCGGCGGCGACCCGAGTCAGAACACCCGCGGCCCGATCAACGACATCCTGCCGAACCCTATCGAGATCCCCTCCCACCACGGCCCCGACGTGAAGACCATCTTCCCCGATCTCTCGATCGACACGATGGGGCTGAAAGTGCCCGCGACGCTGATGCACGTCCACGCGCTCAACGTCACGCTCGAATCCGACGTGACGGCCGCGCACGTCCGCCAGCTTCTGGAGGGCGAATCCCGCGTCTACGTCATCCCGGAGGGGCTCGGCCTCGACGGGGCCGGGAAGCTGAAGGACTTCGCGCTCGACGCCGGACGGCCGCGCGGCGATCTCTGGGAGAACTGTGTCTGGGGCGAGTCGATCGCCGTCGAGGGCCGCGATATGTACCTCTTCCAAGCGATCCACCAAGAGTCGGACGTCATCCCCGAGAACGTCGACGCCATCCGCGCGATGACCGAATCGGCCGACGCCGAAGAGAGCATCGCCCGCACGAACGAGACGCTCGGCGTCGGACTCGCGGGCAACCCCTCGGGATTCAACGAATCGGACCGACTCGGCGTCGAAGCCGCCGACGACTGACGTTTATTAAGGAGTCCCGCGTGGTCGCGTCCGTGACCGACGACAGCCACCCCTCGGATTCGTCGCGCCCGAGTTCCGACAGAGACGACTTAGAGCGACTGCTCTCCGAGTTCGACGCGCTGGCGGAGACGGTCGATTCGCCGCGTGAGCGCGAACGCGTCCGCAGCGCCCGTCGCGCCGCGGTCGTCGCCGCCGCTGAGGCTCCAGTCTTCGGAAAAGTCATCCGCGGCTACGATCGGAGCGACCTCGCTGAGGCCTTCGTGGGCTGTGTCCTGTTCGGCATCCCGATGTTCGTCGAGGGCGGCACCAACGAGGTCGGGCACTTTCTGGCGACGCATCCGATATCGCTCGTCGGGACGCTTGTCGGTGCCGTGGGACTCATCGTCGGCATCCTCTACGTCGCCGACATTCAGGACGTCCGAGTGCAGGACCCGTTTTTCGGCTTCCTGCCGCGACGCCTCGTCGGCGTGCTCGGGGTCTCGTTTCTCACGGCGGTCGTCGTGATGACCGCGTGGGGCCGCATCGAGTGGAGCCAGCCGATCTTCGCACTCGGCGACGTCGTCGTCGCGTTCGTCCCGATGAGTCTCGGCGCGGCGCTCGGCGACATCCTGCCGGGAACGTAAGCGTCTCCCGGGGCCTGATCGTCTCCCGGGGATGTAAGCGCCTTTTGCCCCCCTAAGCGCGTCCGAGAACCTACGCGTCGATCTCGCGGAACGTCACGTTGTCCGATTCCGTGTCGAGAATCGCCACGTGGTAGGCGTCGTCGGCCCCATCGAACGGCAGGCCGCCGGGGTTGACGTGAACGGTGCTCCCCCGCGTTTCGACCCCGTGTTCGTGCGTGTGGCCGCGGACGACGTAATCGTAGTCGCCGCAGTCGACGAGCGCGTCGACGAGTCGTTCGCTGGTCCCGTGGTAGACCGCGATATCGGTATCCCCCCTCGAACTGTCGAACGTGAGATGTGCGCTCTCGCCGTGGTACGTCCCGAAGTCGCCGATCGCGTCGGCGAGCGCCCACTCGCCGTCGTTGTTGCCGCGGACGGCGTGGAAGTCGAAGTCGGCGTCGAAGACCGCCGCCGTGAACGGCGCGACGACGTCGCCGCAGTGGATGACTGCGTCGACGCCCTCGCGCTCGAAGGTGTCGACCGCGCGCGCTGCGAGACCGAGATTGTCGTGCGTGTCAGAACAGAGTCCGACGAGCATACCCGTCCTTCAGTTCACTCGTGCTTCAGCGCTTCGACGCCCGCGAGCGGCTGCCCCGTCAACGCGCGGATGTACGCGCCGCCCGCAATGGAAACGTGGTCGAAGTCGGCCTCGTCCATCCCGTACATCTCGATCGCGCGGGAGGTGTCGCCCCCGCCGACGACAGAGAAACAGTCCGTCTCGGCGATGGCTTCCAGCACCGTCACCGTCCCGACGGAGAAGCGCTCGTCCTCGAAGACGCCGAGCGCGCCCTTCACGAAGACCGCCTCGGAGTCGCGGACGACATCGGCGTATCCCTCGGCCGTGTCGGTGCCGATATCGAGGAACGAGACGTCTTTCTCCTCGATCGCGTCGACGTCGATTTCGGCGCGCTCGCCCTCGTCGTCCTCGTAGGCGAGGTCGACCGCGAGGGTGATCTGCTCGCCGCGCTCGTCGAGCATCGATTCGACGACCTCGTGGTTTGCCTCCCACTGGGAGTCGTAGAGGTCGGCGTCGGGGTCGAGGTCGAACCCGACGGGCTCGCCCGCGGCGCGGAGGAATAGCTCGCCCGCGATGCCACCGAGCAGGAAGTCGTCGACTTTGGTCCCTAGATTGTCCATCACGTCGATGACGTCCGTGGCCTTCGTGCCGCCGACGACCATCGTCACTCGCCCGTCGAACTCCTTGGACGCAATGGCGGTGTTGGCCTCGTACTCCGTCTGCATCACGCATCCGGCGTAGGCGGGGAGCACGAGCGGGAAGCCCACGAGCGAGGCGTGCGAGCGGTGCGCCGCCGAGTACGCGTCGTTGACGTACGCGTCGAAATATGGTGCGAGCGTCTGCACGAACTCGGTTTCAGCCTTCGTCTCGGGGTCCGCTTCGGGCAGCTCGTCGTCGCACATCCGCGTGTTTTCGAGCAGCAGGATCTCGCCCGGTTCGAGCGACTCGATCGCCTCGATCGCTGTTTTGTCATACGTGTCGGCGACGAAGTCGACGTCGCGGCCGACGTGTTCGGATAGAATAGCAGCGTGGCCCGCGAGCGAGACGAAGTCGTCGCGACCGGGGCGGCCTTGGTGGGCGAGGAGGACGACGCGGTGGCCCGCCTCAGCGAGTTCGCGAACGGTCTCCGCGTGGCGCTCGAAGCGGCGGTTGTCCTGCGGCGCTCCGTCCTCGATCGGTGAGTTCAGATCGAGGCGGACGAGCACGCGCTGGTCGGCCGGGAGGTCGTCGAGCGTGTCGAACGTAGCAGTCGGCGTGGCTTGAGACATCGGTCGTTGGCTGGTAGATTCGGGGAGGGATTACTTAGTCGTGACCGGATTCGATCGCTGGGTCGGAGCTGTCAGTCGATCGTCGCGTCGGTTGGGGCGTCATTCGTCGCGTCGGTTGGGGCGTCATTCGTCGCGTCGGTTGGGGCGTCATTCGTCGCGTCGGTTGGGGCATTCCGCGTGTGGGGTACGAACCGACAGCTCAGTCGTGCGTGATGAAGTGCGCGACGTCGAGCATCCGGTTCGAGAACCCGTACTCGTTGTCGTACCACGTGAGGATCTTGTAGAGGCCGCCGCCGTTGACGGCGTTCGTCGACTGCAGGTCGACCGTCGAGGAGAATGGCAGTCCTTGAATGTCGGAGGAGACGACCTCGTCGTCGGTGTAACCGAGGACGCCCGCGAGCGGCCCGGAGTCGGCCGCCGCGCGGAAGGCGTCGTTGAGTTCCTCGACCGTGGGTGCGGCGTCGAGCGAGACCACGAGTTCCGTGATCGAACCGTTCGGAACGGGGACGCGGATCGCCATCCCGTCGAGTTTGCCCTCGAGTTGCGGGAGGATCTCCGTCGTCGCCTGCGCCGCCCCGGTTGATGTCGGGACGATGTTCTCGGCGGCCGCGCGCCCGCGGCGCTGCTTCGAGTGGGGACCGTCGATGAGGTTCTGGCTGCCGGTGTAGGCGTGGACCGTGGTGAGCAGACCGTGTTCGATGCCGAACTCCTCGTCGAGCACCTTCGCGACCGGGCTGATGGAGTTTGTCGTACAGGAGGCGTTCGAGACGACGTTCTCGCCGTCGTACTCGTCGTGGTTCACGCCGTAAACGAGCTGTTTGACCGGCTCCTCGCCCTTCGGCGGCGCGGAAATGACCACGTTCTCAGCGCCCGCTTCGAGGTGTGCGGAGGCGTCCTCCTTCGTCCGGAAGATGCCGGTGCATTCGAGCGTAACGTCGACAGCGAGGTCGTCCCACGGGAGGCTGGTCGGGTCCTGTACGTTGAACAGCGGAACCGAAGTCTCTCCGACGACGAGGGAGTCGCCGTCGAGAGAGACGTCGTCGCGACGACCCATCACCGTGTCGTACTTTGCGAGGTACTCCATATCCTCGAAATCCATCACGTCGTTGATGCCGGCGAGTTCGACCCGCGGATGGTCGCTGACTGCTCGAAAGACGTTGCGACCGATGCGACCGAACCCGTTCAGCGCGACCCGAACGGTGTCGTCGACGCCGGCGGCGGAATCCAAATTGGATTTTTCACTCATATCTGAGTACACATCTTCCACCTACTTGAATCCCAGTGTCATTGAGTTTTCTCGGTGAACGGACGAAATCGGCACTTCTAGCCCTCATATCGCCCCGATATCCGATTTTGCCGTTCCGAAATCCGGCGCGGAAGATGCGGATCCGTGCAGAGCCAAGCACAGAATTGGGTAGAGACACGCGTGAATAAGCAAGAGACACGCGTGAATGATCACCGTTGCGCATCACACTGAACACAGATCGTATACACTGAACCGAACTACCGCGCTCGCGAGCGGCGAAACGTGGCCGTCCACTTCGTCGACACGCGACACTCCGAGAAGAGAACCGATCGACTGCACTGCTATCGGCACTGCCCGGCCGATTCGGCCGGGGGGAGAAGGCTTTTCTTCGGAAGCGCCCTACGGTTGCTCGATGAGAGACGACCGCGACGACCCGTTCGACGACTTCTTCGATGGGATCGAGCGGATGATGGACGAAATGACCGGCAGCGACGCCTCGGGGTTCGCTACCGAGACCCACGTCGACGTGTACGACGAGGGCTCGGAACTTCGACTCGTCGCCGACCTCCCGGGCGTCACGAAAGACGTCATTCAGCTGCAGTGCGACGGCGACGTGCTCACGATCTCCGCGGCCGGTGATCGTCGCGAATACGACGAGCGCATCCGACTCCCGACCCGCGTCGACGAGCACTCCGCGAACGCCTCGTTCAACAACGGTATTCTGCAGGTCACCTTCGAGAAGGTCGACGAATCCGCTTCGATCGACCTCGAATAGCGTCTCGACTGCGGCTCACCCATTCGCTTCGTTTTTCCACACCGTCGATAGTAGTGGGAGAAATCGGCGTCGAGGACGCCGGAGAAACGTGAATTCCCGGCGTCAAAAGACAGGGTTGTGACTGCAGCAGCAAGCGGCAGCGCGAGAAATGGGTCGGTTCTCCGTCAGTGTCGCGTGCGACCTCAGGAGACGAGCAGCTGCTCGCCCTTCTCGACGTCGATGCGGCACGGCGGCGACATCTTGTTGTAGGCGCGACGGAGCGCGTCCTTCGCGATGTCGGCGTGCTCGGGCTGGCAGTAGATCGTGAAGATCCGTTCGTTGCGCTGGACGCGCGCGGCGGTGCCGACCGGCTTCCCGAACGCCTGTCGCATTCCGTCGGAAACACGGTCCGCACCCGCACCCGTCGCCTGCTTGTTCTCGCGCAGGATCTGGTGGGGGAACTTCCGGAGGACCATCTTGTAGTGCTCCTGTCCGACCTGCTTGAGCATCACGCGGTTCGCCGACAGGCGCGCGGACTCGAGGGAGCCGTGTCGGATCTGACACTCCTCCTCGATACGGAGGCTGATCTGGACCGGGTAGTCCTCGGGACCAGTCTGGAGGTTACCCATATTGTGCTGTGCGATCTTCGAGCCGGGGATTCCCGTGACGTAGTCGCGCCGTGTGTAGGACGGCTTCGACAGTTCCCGGTACATTGAGGCGGGTTTGTCGGACATAGTTACTTGTGCGGAACAACGCCCATACGACCTAAAAGCGCTTCGAACTGTCCGCCGATGTGTCGGGGGTCACTCCGACACCGCAGATTCGATCGGCTCGACCGGAACGAACGCCAGACCCAACTCCGTCAGCAACGCCGCCGCGCGGTCGGTGACGGAGGGGGCGACGAGCAGGCCGCGAACGCCCTCGCCGGGGAACTCCTCCTCGACCGCCTCGACGTAGCGACGGAGCTGACTCGCCGCCGAGGGGCCGACACGACGCCGCTTCAACTCCACGACCACCGGTCGCCCGGCGTCGTCCTCGCCGAAGATATCCACCGGACCGGCCGCCGTTTCGCGCTCGGTCGCGGTCGGAACGAACCCGGGTTCGACGAGTTCCGGATCATCGAGAATCCGCTGGCGCAGGTCCTCCTCGCTGCCGGTGAGTCGGAGATCGCTCCGGTTTCGCACCTCGTAGGCGGTTACTTGCTCGACGCGCTCGAAGCCGACGTCGAGTCGCTCGTCCGGCGAGGAGCGCTCGCTGCGGATCCGGAGCCGACCGTCTCGGACGCTCGCGCGGTGGATACAGCCCGGCGGCTGCCAGTTGACCGGCTTGCGGTTCTCATCGGTGTGCACGAGGATCGTCCCGTCGGGCTTGCAGACGACGAGTCGATCGCCCGGTCCGAGCTCCGAGGAGGCCCGGCCGTCGTAGTCGACGGTACACCGACCGAATACGGTCACCAGCCGCCCGTCGCCGAACGCGGCCTCTAAGAGCCCGAGGGCGTCGCGGTGAGCTGGTCGGTGAAGCGTCGTCACGGACATCGGTTTGCGCTCCGTTGGCGGTCGCCAAATAAAAGTGGCGCGTCGTCGCGATCGCGGAAAAACTGTCGTGAGGCGGGCCGGACTCTCTTCACTGCCGCGAACCGCGCGCCGCTTGAAGACCTTTGTAGACGCCCGCGCCCGCAACCGCGCCGAGTCCGTTCACCGCGGCGTCGGTGGCGCTCGCCGTTCGGGCCGCCAGCGGCGCTTGAATCAGTTCCACGCCGAGGCCGACAGCCGCGGCGAGGGCGACGACGAAGAGCAGCCATCGGACCCGGCGACTTCCGTCCTCGTCGACGCCGATCCCACTGATCCCAGCGGCGAGGAGCCACGCGAGCACGCCGTAGGCGACGAAATGCGACAGCGCGAAGGCGTCGATGTGGGCGGCGATGGCCCACACAACCCCGGAATTTCCGGCGTTGGCACCGGGTGCGACGGTCGCGGTCCCCGGGACGATCTCGAAGACGACCGCGGGATCGACGACCGAGGCGAGGACCACGAGTCCGATCCACGCGGCCGCGAGGCGACGGGCGCGTTGTCGGGCACTGCGTCGCAAGCGACGCTCTCGCCGCAGTCTCGTGCTATCGCCCGTCACCGGAACTCGCTCACCATCCCGTCGAGCATTGCCTTCCCGGATTTCAACAGCGACGGCTTGGTCAGCCTGTCGACCTCCTCGTGGGTGAGTTTGAAATCGAACAGCTCGAGGTTCGCTCGCAGGTGGGCCTCGTCGGCCGACTTCGGAATCACGACGACGTCGCGGTGTTGGACCGCCCACCGAAGGACGATCTGTGCGGGCGTCTTCTCGTATCGGTCGGCAATCGCCTTCACGTCCTCGTCGTCGAGCGCCGTGCCGCGAGCCAGCGGGCTGTAGGCGGTGAGAACCATCCCTTCGGTCTGGCAGTATCGGAGCATCCGGCGCTGGGGCTTGTAGGGGTGAAACTGGACCTGGTTCGTGACGAGCGGCGTCTCCGCCGCCGACCGCGCGCGGTCGAGAAACACCTGTGGGAAGTTGCTGACGCCGACGTTGTACACCTCGCCCATCTCCACGAGTCGATCCATCGCGCGCATCGTCTTCGAGACCGGCACGATCGGATTGGGCCAGTGCAGCAAGAGGAGATCGACGTACGAGGTGTCGAGGCGGTCGAGGCTCGCTCGCGTTGACTCGATCACGTCGTCGTAGCGGGCGTTGCGCGGAGACACCTTGGTCGTGAGAAACACGTCGTCGCGGTCGACGTCGGCGTCGGAAATCGCGCGTCCGACCTCGGATTCGTTGCCGTACAGCTGTGCCGTGTCGATGTGGCGGTAGCCGAGCTCCAGCGCCGTCGACACCGTCTCGTAGCACGACTCGCCGGTGAGCTGCCACGTGCCGAGTCCCACTTTCGGGACCCGCGCGCCGTACGCCTCGACGAACTCCATCTCGACGTCCACCTCGTCCATACGTGCCGTTCGGTCGCCGCCACTGAGAACGTGTCGGCTCGGGCTACTGTTGTCGAAATGACCGCACCGCTACTGGCGACAAAGTCGTCACTGCCCAAGTAACTCGAAATGAGAATAGTTCAGAGAACTGCCGCAACCGAACCGGACACGCTGCCCGCTCGCCCGCCAGCCTCCGCCCGCTACCGCAAGTCCCGTTGACTGCTCCAGTTTACAGGCGCTCGAGGTTCGTCGCACGCGGACCCTTGTCCGCCTGCTCGATGTCGAACTCGACTTCCTGGCCCTCTTCGAGGTCCGGGCCGCCGATGTCTTCCATGTGGAAGAAGACGTCCTCGTCTGCGTCGTCAGTCGAAATGAAGCCGTAGCCGCCCGTGTCGTTGAAGAAGTCAACCTTACCGTTTGCCATTGCACCTGTATCCAGTGCCCCCCGATGTATAACTGTTGTGCGGTGCGTGGTACCACGGATGTCGGCCGGGGCGTGGGTCGGGATATCAGCCGGTCGGCGGTCGGGACGTCGATCGGGACGTCGTATCCGAACAGGGCCAGACACCCGTAATTCGGCCGCAATTGACCGTTTCAGCCGAACAGCCGTTCGAGGAGCGATCGCTCGGACGGCCGCTCGGCGAGAAAGACCGAGCAGTCGACCTCGTTGACGACTTCGAGGTGAAGCGAGTCCGTCAGCAACCGCGAGAGCAGTCCCCGCTCGGTCGCACCGAGAATCAACAGCGTGTGATCGTCCGCCTCGCGTTCGATGGCCGTCTCGACATCGCCGGCCTCGACGAGCAACTCCGCGTCGGTGAGTTCGTGATCGAGCGCCCACGTTTCGAGAAACCGCTGGCCGGATTCGAGTTCCTCCTCGTCGTCGACGACGTGGAGCAGCGAGACGTCCGAGCCGACGACCGCTTGAAGCATCCCGACGACCTCCGCGCTCAACTCCGCGTCGGGGCCACCGTACGTCGGCAGGAGGATCCGTGACGGATCGATCCCACGGTCCTTGACGATCAGGAAGTCGCACGGCAGTTGGTTGGTGAGTTCCGCGAGCGGCCGTTCGGCCCGCGCGTCGCTCCACAGCCGGTTCTCTTCCCAGCCCATCAGGACCAGATCCGGCTCCGTCCGTCGCGCGGCGTTGAACACCTCCTCGAAGGAGCGGTTCGTGACGACCATCGACGTCTCGAAGTTGACGTCGGAGTTCGTCGCCATCTCTCGGAACGGCTCCATCAGCCGCTGGGATTCCCCGGAGATACGCTGTCGCTGCCGGTAACTCGGATCGCTTGGGCGTCGTCCGGGCGTCTGAATCACGTGCACTGCGTGGACGGTCGCCTCCTCTTTGGAGCGAGCGAGCGTGCAGGCCAGGTCGACGAGCCCCGACTCGGTTCGCGGGTTCGCGATCGGCACCATAATTCGGAAATCGCCGTCCCGCGAGAGCGACCGTTCGGAGGGATCGAGAATCGGCACGTACGACCGTCCGGCCAGCCGTCCGAACAGCCACTCCCGAAGCGTGAGACGGCGTTCGATGCCCTGGAACCGAGCGGATTCGAGTCGGTCCTCGCTCGTCTGGAAGTAGTTGACGAGCGTCACGAGCGCGACGCCGCCGATCGTGTTCCCGAGGAGGACCGGCAGGACGAAATCGACCAGCCCCGCGGTGAACGCCAACTCCCCGTACAACACGAGGTACCACGCCTCCGAGAAGGCGACGACCGAGTGGAACAGGCCGCCGACCGGGATCGAGAGGAAGGCCAGATAGGTGACGATGATCCGCGAGACGGTGTCGCGGGAGCTGAATCCAACCCAGACCACCCCGGCGACGATGAGCCCCGCGAAGACAGCCTTGGAGAACAGCGCCCACCAGCCGACCTCGAACGCGCCGTGGCGGGCGAGCGCGAGCGCCTCCTCGGCCGCAGCGGGATCGAAGACACCGCCCCACGCGAGGACGACAGTCCCGAGCGCCCCGCCGAGGAAGTTGCCCGTCAGGACGATCGTCCAGTGACGCAACAGCGCCGGAAGGCTCGCGATCCGCTCTAAAGTCAACGCGACCGGCGGGAGGGTGTTCTCGGTGTACAGCTGATAGCCGCCGATGATGATGTAGATGAAGCCGAGGGGGTAGAGGATCGCCCCGAGGATCTTGCTGTCGGTGACCGCCGAGACCGACGCATATAATAAAAAGGTGATACTGATCGCGAACCCCGCCGCGATGCCGCTGAAGAACAGTTCTCGACCGGTCGAGGTGACCTCCTCGTCGGCCGCGGCGACGATCCGCTGGAACACCTCGTCGGCCGAGAATCGGTCACGGACGGCCTCGCCGACGGCCGGTGCGCCCATCCGAGAGCGTTCGACGGCTTCGCGAACGGACTCGTCAAGCTCCGTTCGGTCGGGGAACTCGTCGAGCGCCGTACTGTCCGGTGGACTCGCTTGCTCGTCGGAGGGAGATTCGTCCATTGGTTGACGCCACTGACCGGGATGACTTTACTGTAGTGTTACTCGGAGCCCCTGATCGCGGAGGCGAGGAACGGAGCGGTTGCTGAACGGCACAAGCAAGATTGAAGTCCGCCACCGACCTCTCAGCAGAGGAATGAGAATCTTCTCGTCGAGGGCGGACCGCTGGCGGGGACTCCTCGTTTTACTCCTCGTCACGGTCGCTTTCTTCGCGCTCTACGTTGCCGTCCAACGGTACGCGCCGTTCATTTTCCGGGCCGCGGAACTCCGCGAGTGGATCGCACAGTTCGGCATCTTCGCGCCGCTGGTGTTCGTGCTCATTCAGGCGGTCCAAGTCGTCGTCGCGCCGATACCGGGACAGGTCGTCGCGCTCGTCGCGGGGTATCTGTTCGGACCGTTCTGGGGAACCGTCTACAGCCTCACTGGGGTTCTCATCGGGAGCACGGTCGCGTTCAGCCTCGCGAAGCGGTACGGACGCTCGTTCGTCGAGGACATTCTCCACGAGGACGTCATCGCCCGCTTCGACGACTTCGTCGACACGGTCGGTGTCCCCGGTCTGTTCGCGTTCGTCATCATTCCGGGACTTCCGGACGACGCCATCTGCTTTCTGAGCGGACTCACGAAGTGGCGGCTTCGGACGTTCATCGCCGTCATCAGCGTCGGCCGTCTCCCGGCGTACGTCATCACCGTCTACGCGGGCGGCGAACTCGCCAGCGGTCGGTTCTTCGAAGGCATCGCGCTCATCGGCGTCGTGATCGTGCTCTCGGCAGTCGGGTACTACAAACAGGAGGCCGTTCGCGATCTCGTCGCACGCGTGGAATCGCGGATGGGTTTTTGATCGCTAACGGCTGGACTTTTGATCGCTAACGGCTGCTGACCGCTCGAAGTTGTGGGCCAAAGTGGTCACAGGGCGTCGTTTCTCGGGGAGCGACGCGAGAACCTGCGCTCACGGGGACGGTTCAGCGAACCTCCGTCGACGGCTCCGAGCTCTTCTGTCGCTGCGGGAACAGCATCAGCCACGTGACGAACACCGAGAGGAACGCCGCCACGCCACAGAGCGCGAGTAGCGCCCCGAGTGGACCGATACTCGCGACCAGCATATCGTCCAGCGTGGCCGCGTCGGCGGCTTGGAATACCCCGAATATCACGCCGAGGATCCCGAGCATCGAGACGGCGACTTCTTGTTTGAGTTTGTCACCCATATCCCGACGGACGACCACCGTGTCGTACAGACTCACGTCTATCGGATCGCGGTCGGTGCTGGCGACGAGGATGGCCGAGTCCGGGACCGACGTTCCGTCGGGCGGAAGGAGACACTGCGTCGAGAGTTGTGTTCCGTCCCATCGCATCACGACTCTGTCGCCGGGGTCGATGCCGAGAAACTGCATCGTGTCCTGATTCATTCGGACGACGTTTCGGTACTCGTCGCGGTCGAGCCCGAGTTCGACCCGGAGATGCACCTCCCGGTAGTCGACGAGCGGGCGGAGCAGTCGTTCTTTGAGGGAGGGATCGACCGTGTCGGAGTCCGCAGGCGCTCGCATCCGTACCGTATTTCCGAACTCGACCCCCAACGTTTCCTGAATGTGGCCGTCGACGCGGACGACTGACTCGTTCGCGTCGTCCTCCGAAAGCGGGGATGTCTCGAGGATCGACCGCCCGCCGTCGACGGGGTTGTACAGTTCGATTGGGTCGTCCTCGTCGGCACCGACCGCGCGTTTGGCCGAGGGCGTGACGTAGCAGATCCCCGCGCCGCGGTTGTCGTCGTAGCCGCGGCCGACCTGCATCTCTCGGTACGGACAGTCGGTCGCGGTGACGTCGAGCAACGTGTTCCGACTCAGTCCGTCGCGTATCTTCTCCGTGAGGTTCGTCCGTAGCGCCGCCAACGGATAGCCCTCCTCCCCCTCCGAGGTCACCGGGTCGAACGGCACTGCCTGTATCACCACGCCCGTACCCTCGCGCCCGTGTTCGCTGACCCGGACGTACTCGTACGGTTCCACACCGAGGTCATCGAACAGCGACGACGGAAGGAACGCACTGTTCCGGAACTGGTCGTCGTACTCCTCGTAGGCGTCGTCGTCGAAATCGAACGGCCGACGACACTTGACGACGGGCATACCGACGCCTGTTCGCCCGAGAGAGAATAAACACTCCGCTGTCTGCGAGGAAGTTGGTACTGTTTAGGTTGGAGTGGCCCCGCCGAGAACGGTACGGAGAAGACTTCGAAGGCCCCCTTTCAGTCCCGATGGGGTCGTGTTTAGTTAAGCGATTGCGGCTTCCCATCCGCTACTGGGTGGGAATGGAAGGGGCCGCGCTCTCGACGAAGACGGGCGACGTTAGGACCGCAGGAGTGAGCGTAGCGAATGACGAGGACCGCAACGAGCCCATCAAGTCGAGAGCGCGGGGGCTTCCGAAGGCTTCTCCACACCATTCTCAGCGGTCTCAATCTTAACTAAACAGTACCCCCGATGGACGCGACACGTCTATCAACGTCCCACCCATCGGCGGATGGACGGTTGCAATCGTTTAAGTAAACACGACCTGAACTGCTAGGGGACTAATTTCGATCTTGGTTTTCCCTATTGCGACCAGACGACCGCCCCCGCTATCGAACTTAACGGCAAATTTCAATCCCGGTTCGGGTTTTCTCCTCGTCGCGACCATCCAGACGCCGGCGTTCCAGATGTCCCTCAAAGTTTCAATCCCGTGCTGGGTTTTCTCCCTACTGCGACCCGTTCATCGATGCACCAACGATTGCCACCCTCACATTCACAGCACTGGTCAAACCACTGATGGTGATCGGCGCACCGCTACTGTTCTCTTTCTTTCTGATCATCCTTGAAGAACGACGACTTGGGACCCGCGACAGAGATATGGCCGAAGAAATCGATCGGATTTCAAACGAAAACAGGTACGAAACGGTGGTCGTGTCCTGCGGTGATGCACACCTCGACAGCCTTCCTGACCTCTTAGAAGAGAAAGGATGGAGGACAGAAGTCAACGAATCCGACCATAGTTGGGCCGCCAAAATCTGGCGCTGGTAACCTTCAGACCCCCCTCGATCCGAGACCGTTCAATTCATACTCAGATAGTGGCACACTCCAAGCACTTCCAAATCGTATCCAAACCAGGATGAGTATCCTTGTCATAATTGAAGCGCCGCGCCAAAACGCATAAGTCATTATCGCAGTAATCATTATTCAAAGTATGACGTTCTATAACCGGGGAGAGGAGCTTGCTGCGCTTTCAGACGCGTTTGAGTCGCCCGGTTCGGACGTGTTCGTCGTCTACGGGCGTCGGCGTGTCGGCAAAACCGAGTTGCTGAAGGAGTTCTGTACTGATCGGCCGCATATTTACTTTCTCGCGGCACAGGAAGCCGAACACCGGCAGCGCGAGAAGTTCATCGACCAGGTTGCAGCGTTCTTCGACGATCGCACCCCACGGATCGACGGGTGGGATGAGGCCTTCGACTACCTCGGTGAGAAACTCCAGTCCGAGGCAGTTGTGGTCGTCATCGACGAGTTCCCGTACCTCGTCGCAGAGAACGACTCGGTACCATCCTACGTACAGGGATTCGTCGACGAACAACTCCAGGAAAGCGATTCGATGCTGATTCTCTGTGGGTCGAGCGTGAGTACGATGGAATCAGAGGTACTCGGCCACGAGAGCCCGTTGTACGGTCGCCGCACGGGGCAACTCGACGTGCGGCCGTTCTCGTTTCAGCAGGCCCGTGAGGTCATCGACTACGAGACGGCAGACGCGATTCGATCCTACGCGATCACCGGCGGAACGCCAATGTATCTCACACTGTTCGATTACGGGCGATCGCTCGCGGAGAACGTCCGATCGCAGGTGCTGTCGCCGTCGGCGGTGTTGTACAACGAGCCGGAGTTCTTGCTCCGAACCGAGCTCCGGAATCCCGCCCGGTATATGAGTATTCTCGAAGCGGTTGCCCTGGGGTACACAACACCGAACGAGATTTCAGGGGCGACGGGAATCGATGCCGGTCCGTTATCGAAGTATTTGCAGACGTTGCGGCAGCTCCGACTGATCGATCGGGAAGTCCCCGTGACAGCGTCGGGAAAGAAGTCCAAGCGGTCGCGGTACCGCGTCGCTGACGAGTTCCTTCGGTTCTGGTTCCGGTACGTCGAGCCGAACCGTTCCAGTATCGAGGAAGCACCAGATATTGTGTACGATGGAACAATCGCTCCGGATCTCCCGATGCACGTCGCCACCACGTTCGAGGACGTGTGCAAAGAAGCCGTGTGGGAAGGAATTCGACGCGGTGAGTTCGAACCGTACTCGGAGGTCGGCCGCTGGTGGTACGGAGAAGACGAAATCGATATTGTCGGGCTCGCACCGAACGACGACCGGATCCTATTCGCCGAGTGCAAGTGGACCTCGGATCCAGTCGGGACGGCGCTCGTCGAGGATCTGCAGACAAAAGCAGGGAACGTTAGATGGGGACCAGATGAGCGGGAGGAGTGCTTCGCGCTGTTCTCAAAGAGCGGGTTCGTTGAGGGACTCGAAGATCAACTCGACGAACACTGGTCGCTATGGAGTCTCGCAGATATCGATGATCTCCTCACACCGTCCTGAAGAATTCTGCCGATGCGAGCGGCGGCAAGATTTGGTTTGCCTGTCTGTGGAGAGTCCAAGGTCTATTTGACCAGAATCAAGCGGCTTGATCTATCTCTTGGATTCCTCTCGAACGAGTTCATAGCGTCGGGAGCGAGGCAATTTTTCTACATCTAGTCGTCGTATCCGCTCCTCTTCCACAAATTCCGCACATGCCTGTTGGACATCGAGTAACGAACACTCGCGGTCTTCATTGTTGATTACTTCAGCGATAGTGCGATCCGTGGCGCTATCGATAGTTGCTGAGCGGAGGACGCTGATCCCGTGTTCCTTGAGGTCTGGATCTGTTCCACGCATTTTGTAGTCAGGTTGGGTTCGAGGAGTAAACAAATTGCGCGCACCCACCACTAGCAGGCATTTGAACTGTGAGTATAATGCCGCCTCCCGGATTTGAACCGGGGACAGCTCGATCTTCAGTCGAGTGCTCTCCCAGTCTGAGCTAAGGCGGCGCGCGTTTCGACCGACGCCGAGTATATAAAAAAGGGTTTCGGATCGGCTCGCCACGTCCCTCCCGTCCCACGTCGCTGTCTCGCGAAACTGTCACGCGAGACGCACTGACACCGTACCCGTCCTGATTCGAGCTCAAGCCGAAATCACCGTGAGTCAGTCGTCTTGGATCCTCTCGAACCGCGGTACGGGTTCATTGGGGGGACTCAAAGGCCGCCAATTCGAGTGTCTGCGACGTCGCAAGGGCTCGCTGAATGTTCTCTCGATCCAGTCCAATCGGGGAAAGAACGCTTTCAGCAGCGCGGACGAGTTGCGTCTCGTAGTACGATGCGTCGTACGATTCGGGGGCTTCGTGAGCGAGCGCGACCCGATCCCGCGACCGCTTCTCGTCGTCGACGACGACGTATTCGATGTTCTGTCCCGGATGGATACGCAGCCCGTCGTCACCGGCGCGTTCGAGTGCGGCGACATTTTTCGTGTACTGCGTATACTCCGCTCGCGGCTTCGAGACGCGGTTTTGTTCGACGAGACGTTCCGGGTCGATCTCACCGGCATAGAGCCGTCGGATCGCGTTCCGGAGCAACGCGAGAACGTCGTCGGGCTCCCGAGTGTCATCAAGGCGTTCGAGAAACGCCCGCTGTGTCGCTTCAATAAACGGTGCGGTCGAACGCTGCCGGGCTTCGATGCCCCGGACCTTGAAATCATCTCCCCCAGCTCGCTTCCCGAAGTACTTCGTCAGTGCACCGGTGTTGCGCTCCCGCTGCGGGACGAACGCGATCCACTCGTACGCGGCTTCGTATTCGAATCGGACGTCGACCGCGTCAGTGATCTCGGTGGCGAGCTTTTCGAGGTCCTCGCGGTCGACCTCGTCGACTTCGGGGTCCGGTGTCACCCAAATCGAATCGACGATGCCGTGCAAGACGTGCCAGCCGCCCGCTTCGAGCCGCTCCTTCGCTGTCAGAAGGATTTCGCGGGCGAAGGCATTGATCGCCTCGTGACACTCGATTCGACCGAACTTCGCGTTGCTGAACCCTTGGTATCCGAAACACGCGACGAGGATCCACTTCAGCGCACCAGATCGGGCTTCGAGCTCGGAGAGTTGCTCGTCGTCCGGCGTACCGCGTCTCTTCTCGCGGCGAATTTGGGCCTTGATATCGTCGCGAGCGTCGATGATAGGCTGGAGGACGTCGACGAGATACCCTCGTTCGTCACAGATGGAATACCCGAGTTCGGGGACGTCCTCGCGGTCGCTGTGACACGAACAGCGGATGACGTCCGGTGAGACGTTTCGGGTGCATATGATGTTCGGATAGAGGCTCGAAAAATCGAGTTCGTGGACGTTCTCGTGCATCCCGACGTCCGGCGCAAAAATGAACCCGCCGCGGTCGGCATCGTGGAGCGTGCTCATCGACTTGAAGAATTCGTGTCGCCAAGAATTCCACGGGACCAACACGCCGCGGTCGTTCGCTTCACAGATCTGAATGGCCGTGAGGACGTTGCCGATCGAGGCCCACGCAGTCTCTTGAAGAGGCTTTCGCGACCGGGAGACGAGGTCGAGAACGCCGTCGAGGTTCGTCTCGCCGTAAAAGAACGTGTTCGACTCGTCGACGATCGCTCTGCCGGGGACGTTGTATCTTGCTGGAGAGTGGCCGACGCGGCCGTAGCTGGAGTAAGTCGACCGGCTGGCGAGCTGCTGGTAGTCGACATCGGGCCACCGGCTCAGGGAGAATCCGTCTATGTCGGTTTCACGGGCCATCTCGTAGAGCGTCGGCACGACCTCGCTCGTCGAACAGACGAGGACGTCCGGATCGCGGGCGTCGACGGCATCGACAGTGGCGCTCAGGATCTCTTCGGGGGGACCGGAGACGGTTTGCCCGTCGATCGAGAGTTCGCCGTACGCGTCGCCGGTCGTTTCCGGGAGTGGCACTTCGAGACGAAGCGTGCTGAGGGCTGCGTCGGGTGTCGGATCAACGTCTGCTTCGAGACAATACCGGAATTCGCGGGAGAAATCGACGTTGAAGCAGGCAACGTCGCCGACGGGGAACGCCGAGTGGTGTCGCGTCTGCCGGGCGAGTGTGGAAACTCGATTCACGTGGTCGACGGCGACGCTTAAGACGGATTCCGAATCGCGCCGAAAACCGGGGCGACGTGTCGTCATCGCGGTGTCGACGACGTTCGGATGTTGCTCGTAGTAGCTCTGGAGCGTGCTGAGGTCAACGTCGTGCTCGGGTGACCGGGCAGCGACGTAGAAGCGCGGCGCGTACGCGCCTTGGACCGTCACGTCAGCACCGTCGGGTGTCGATTCCCATTCGAGAACGCGACCGTCGTCGAGGAAATCGAAGGTGAACGGCATCGCTAGGAGCCGTCACGGGTGTCGGACGCTGAGTCGCGGACTGTCTCCAACGCTGCTTCGAGTTCCGCGATGCGTTCTTCGTGTTCGTCGAGCCGGGCTTCCTGCTCGATATCGATGCTGAAGAACGCGGGAAAGAGCGGATTATGGTGGTTCAGCGTTCCGCAGGCGTCGGCGTGCGCTCTGGCGTAGACGAACAGCTCGTCGAAGCGCCGTTGATCGCGACGCCGGAGCGAGCGACGGAACTCCACCCAGCGCTCCTCGATCGCCCGCAGGGCGTCGCGATAGGTCGGATTCGTTCGGCCCATCTCACCACCCTCCCGCGCCGTGCTGTGCGTCGAGCAACGGATCTACGTCGAAGGTATCGGACGCGCCGCTCGCAGTCACCGCAGTTCCGACCGACGGTGACGGGCTGGCGGGCTGACGCGTCTGCGTCGGTTCCAGACCGACCTGTTCCGCGCGGGCACCGAGCACCTGCCGCCAGTACGCGAACGTCGTCTGGTACGTGCCGTCGCCGAGGGGATACACCAGCGTCTCGAACTCGTCGCCGACGAAGCGTGGACCGAGACGGGTCTGTTCACACGTGAGGGACGTGTCGGCGGCGGTTTCGATGGGATCGGTGAACGCGTCGTCTGTGGTCCGCGTCACGAGAACCGAGACGTCGTAAGAGTCGGCGTACGTTCGCAGCCGCGCGATCGCACGGGCCTGCAGCGTGAGCGCGTCGCGCTCCGAGAGCGTGTCGTCCGCGCGGTACTGCGCGTCGAACGCCGGGGCGACGACGAGCGCGGGCGTGGATGGGGCCGAATCGTCGTGTGCGCCTGAGCGGATCGGAGCCGACGCATCGGCACGGATCTGTCGGTTGACTTCCTCCGAGAGGTCGCAGACGGCGCTGTAGTGTTGGTAGGGGGTGAAGCCGCGAGCGACGTGGATGCGATCGAGGAGGCGCTGGCTCGGCGCGAGTCGGGCGAGTCGGGTGGTGGTCGCGTGACCGTTCGCGTCGACCCAGAACGCGGGGCCGTCGTTCAGGAGCAGGTGATCCAAGACGAGTGCTTGGAGGACTGAGACGCCGCGGCCTCCGTCGACGTCCAGTAGGGTGATGCCGTCGTCGAGCGATGGGAGCAGGAGGTTCTCGGGTGCCGGTTCGTCTCGGCCGACGAGCTCGCGGTTGTGATCGGCGGGGCGAGTCGGCTGCGTCGCCGACAGTGCCGGGTCGGTCGGTGCTGTCTCGTGTGGCATACTTCCAAAGAGACGATAGGACCCGATAAGCCGCGGCGTGTCGTTTCCGGGTTTCACGAAACAACCGAGCTGAATCGCCACGGACACGCCGTCATCGGATCTCGACCGAGACGGCTGGTTTCCAGAATCGCTTCCGGGAAGCGATCAGTAAATCTCCGTAAGCGGGGCCGCCGTTCCTCCGAACCAACGAAGTTGCGGTCTCTGTTCGACGGACCAGTGCAGCTTACTCAAAGAGGGAGTCATAGAACGCTGTCACACCGAATAGGAATTGGTCAGTACAAGTGAACGATGTAGCGGAGCAGACGGCAACATCCACCATTTCTACCACAAGCTCCGCCCGAGACTTTGAGGATGTATTCAAAGGAGAGGTTCCTATTCGTTATGACGCTGAAGGTAATTGGCCAGAGCCTGCGAAATGTTAGTGGAATCTATACGGTCTTCAACTCCAGCAAAGTGTGGTGCAGAGTTACATTCTAGGATGACGACGCGGCCGTCATTTCTGATGACATCAATCCCAGCGAAGTGCATATCTAATACTCGGGCCGATTTGATTGAAATATGAGCGAGATGGTCCGTAACTGCGATTTGCTCAATACTACTTTCGAATCCACGGTAGTCAACAACATTCGTGTCGGTAAGAATTTTGTAACATCCAATCACTTTCCCGTCCAAGACGTATACCCTAATATTATCGCCTTCACAAAGTTCTTGAAACGTGACTGGTGCGTGTGCTAAAGTATCTTTTCGAGCTTCAAATTCTTCCAAGTTGTGCGCACCTACGCGGCTGAGGCTCCCTACTGGTTTATAAACGAGTTTGTCGTGCAGCTGAAATAGCTCACGGACAATATCTGGATCATTAGTATGAACGGAATCAGGTACGGGAAGTCCTTTACGCTGTAATTTGAACAGCTGATACGGTTTTAGATAATGAAAGTCTTTGATATCTGGCCGGTTTATAACTTTTTTACCCTGTTCTTGCTCAATCTTGAGGAGGCTTCGTAGAAATGAGTCTTTTTCTGCGGTCGCAAATACAAACCTGCGGTTTACTTCAATATCACTCTCCTCGTCTTCCTTGTTTATTGGCCGTTTCACACTTGAATGATAGGAATCTACATAGTACACAGAGATATTGTTATCGACACCACTATAAGTCACATCACCATCTAAAATAGATATATTTTGAGATTCAGGAAATGATTCGGTGTCAATATGAACATATGAATCCTCTGGAAGGAACTGTTTTATTCTATTAACTTGACCATCACTACTTCCAAATAGACCGATCATAGCTGAAGTAAACTATGCTACAAAATAAATAATCTTAGTCAATTTTTCAGGTCAGGTTTGGCCAAGATCACCCACAGAAGCTCACCAGTTTCTGTCGGGGTAAATACTGGCACAAGAATTTTGCCAAACCGGCTCGAATTCCCATACAAGATGTCCACCAATAACTACATTCAGTTGTATGTTGAAGCAGCTTCGACTGAAACTCCAGACGACAAAGAGACAAATAAAGCAATTACTAAAGCGGTTCCAAAAATTCCGTAGCCCTAATCAACGGTTCCTATCGTTAATAGAGTCCCAAGATCTCGGTATACCGTTTTTGCCTGCATACGAGAGTCCCAGCCCATCCGTTTGCAGGTTTCATCAGAGGGAATGTCTACTTTCGTGTCTTGGATGTGAAACTGCTGGATTGAGGTGAATCCACACGTTCGAAACACATCGCGAAACTCACCTTCGCTCCAGCAAAGTTGAATACCCTCCCGGTCGGCCAATTCGGGTTGGACATTAACGAGTTCTTGGTAAAACAAATTAGCGCAGTATAGCTGTCCTCCTGGTTTGAGTACCCGATGAACCTCCCGAAGTGCCTGCTTGGGATTAGGGCTATATTCAATCACATCCATCATAAAAACGTACTCAAAACAGTCATCACCTATTGGAAGTGAATGGAAGTCACCAACTAAGTACTCTACTCCTGATTCATAATTATGGGAACTGGCATTTCTAACCATCTTCGGCGAAAGGTCTAACGCGTATACCCTTGTGTCGGGTTCGCGCGAGGATAGAAATCTAGAAGCGAAGCCGTTACCTGTCCCAATATCGAGAATTCGATCATTAGGAGAGAGAGGAATTTTGGCGAGAGCATCCTCCGCGGTGCGCCGATGCTCTTTCGCCATCTCTTGGTCTAACCCTTCCGCTGCCCATCGAGTGAACAAGGTTTTCAATTCCAAAATGTCTGATTCGGCCAAATCAGGACTCTTCATAATCACTTGCGCTCAAACGGTCTTCATTCTCCTGTCTATTTGAGTAGTGTTCATACGTCTTGTGTGCATCGCGAATTTGATAAGCAGCAACCCCTAGTGTGCCGATGAACAAACCTGTATGAACATTAAATTCGCCAAGAGAACCGAAATTCGTTGATAGATTTATTATAATACCAACTACAAAAATTGCGACACTTAGTGTAATGAGCTTGAATGTTTGATGTACAAGCTGAGATTTAAGACTAATTTCCCAGTTGTTGTGATTTATACCAATTGAATAGTCATTTAATAACCGTTTGAAAAATTCCTCATCACTTAGAAATTCTATGTCACCCACATCTAAATCTGAATATTTTTTGGATGATTCTATATTCGTCAGTGATTCAAAATCTAAAAAGGGAGAATCTTGAAATCCACCGTAGTAAATTCCATTTCGATAACCTTGGGCAGAGAACCACGCTGAATATATCAGCACAAGTGCCGCTAATGCCAGCCATGGTTGAACTACTCTAAATTGTATTTGATTATTCGGTTGGACAATGATGTTGAAAACGGGATATATTGCACCAGTACTCAAGATAGTAAATTTGGTCAGAGTAAGTAGTTCTTGATCTAAATTTTCTGTGATTTCCAGCTGGTAGTCAACAAAGCTACTCATCTCATCGTACGCTGTCTGCATAGCTTGGGATACGCCCTCCATACGATTGGATTATAAGCCATAGTAAAATATGTCCCGTCATTAAATCACAATAACAATTTGTACTGCACTCGCGACCGACATCTCTGCACGGAACTCAGAACATCATCAGGACTGATAGAAACCCAGATGATCGGTAAGCAGGCAGGTTTTCACGGCTAATTCCGTTATTGAGCCGTGAAATAAACACCGCGACAAGCGTTCTATGACATCCTAGACCGAAGTCTGAACCATCCTCGAATCACGCGACGTCGACGACAGAATACTGCCGATCGCGACTCGTACCATCGGCCTTCAGAAGGTTGTACTGCTCCATCTTCGAGAGATATGATCGTAGGGTTCGCTTCGTTCGCGGATCCTCGACAGCGTCGACATAGCGGTCGTAGACCGCGCTCGGGCCGAGCGGGCCGTGCTCATCCAGAATATCGTAGACGGTGCGTTGGTGTGGTGTGAGCGCGTCGAGGCTCTTCTGGCGGATCTGCGCGCGAGTATCCTCCGCGGCGGTGAAGAGCATCTCGTCGGTAATGCGGTCGCGGTTCTCGCGCTCGGCGTGACTCGCGGCTGAGCGGAGGATGCCGATTGCGAGCCGGGCGTCACCGGCGGCCGCGTCGGCAATGCGGTACAGTTGGTCGTCAGTGAGTACGTCCTCGTCAAGCCCCCACTTCACGCGAGCACTCAGGATGTCGAACAACTGCTCGTCGTGGTACTTGTCCATCCGGACGTGCTCGCTGGAGCGGAGGCGACTCACGAGGCGGTCGTCGACGCGGCTGAACAGTTCTTCCTCGTTGTTCGCGATGCAGATGGTGGCGAACTGTGGGAGGCTGTGGAGGTCGTAGATGAGACTCGGATCTTCGAGCTGATCGGCTTCGTCGAGAATCACGACGGTTCGAGCGTCGTCGTAGCGCTGCAGGCGGTCGATGAGTTCGTCGTGCGGCGTCGACTGCCGGTGGATGTCGATCGTCCGGCCGAGGTCGTCGAGGATCTGATACAGCGTCCGAAAGCGCGTGTAGTTCCGCCAGCAGTTGACATAGGTCGCTTCGACGTCGAGCACCTCCTCGCGGAGGCGTTCGATGACGAACTTCGAGATGCAGGTCTTGCCCGCACCGCTGGGACCGGTCACGATCGCGGTGTCGGCGGGTTCGCCGTTCGTGATCGGTTCGAGGACGCTGGAGAGGTGATTGACTTCGGCGTCGCGATGCTCGACTTCGCGGGGGACGAAGCCAGCGCGGAGTACCCGAGCATCGCGGATCATCTTTGTGACTCGGTTTCGGTTGCGCTTACTAAAGGATGACTGGGTGATTTCCGGAAAGGCGGGAGTTTGGGGTGCGAGGTGGGTTGCGTCTGGTGGTTTCGATTGTGGAAACGGAGTGCTTCTGGAAACTTCCGGAAACGCTGCGCGGCCGGTAGTCATTGCCTCTCGGATATCTGTGCGGCGAGGTCGCGGGCCCGCACCACGTATTCGTCCGCTTCCAAGTGTCCGGTCTCATCTATCTCCGCGAGCAGGTCGCTGACGATTTCAGCCCGTTTGGCGACGACTGCGGGGTCGTCGAGATCGCGGATGTCTGCGGCGACTGCTTGGGCCTCACCCAACAGGCGACTCGCAGTCCGCTCGACGGGGAGTTCGGCCGTCGCCGCAAGGCACTCGTATAATTCGGTCTGCGGATCACTGGTCATACGTCGTACGCGTGGGTTTCGAGCGTCTCCAGTTCCACGGAATCCAACACCGCCTCGTTCGTCGCCTCAAGGATGACGGGCGGGACGGTCGTTTCCGGAAGGCGTTCGGCCCGCGTGGCTTCGAGCGCCTCGACCCACCGTCCAAGACAGAGACACCAACGATCGCCCGGGTCCAGTCCAGGAAACTGGACCTCGGGACGCGGCGTCACGAGATCGTTGCCTCGCGCTTTGCTGAACGCCAAGAAGTCTTCGGTCATCACCGCACAGAGTTCGTGTCGTCCCCGATCATTGGGATGGGTCCCACAGCACCCGTCGCGCTCGAAACCGGTCGTCGGATCAGCGCTACAGGTGGCGTTTTCCCCGCCGAGAACGTTCAATTCGGACATACCGGCTGCACGTGCTGTGTGAATAAAATCCCCCGTGTGCCCGTTTCATATGGGCCGCACCCCAGCACTGTGACCGAGAGTGTGCGAAATCTGTGGGACTGGTGCCGCGCGACTCCAACGTGATCACTCCGCCACTCGGACGACCTGCTTCCCGATGTTGTCGCCGGAGAACAGACCGAGGAACGCATCCGGTGCGTTCTCCAACCCCTCGACGATTGATTCACGGTGGTCGATCTCGCCGCTTGCGACCCACTCGGCGAGCTGTTCGCTGGCTTCCCCGAACCGGGTCGCGTAATCGCTGACGAGAAGCCCCTGCACCTTCGCGCGTGGAGCGATGAGCTGCGGCAGCTTTCGAGGGCCGGTCGGGACACTCTCGTCGTTGTAGTGCGCGATCTGGCCGCAGACGGCCACCCGGGCGTCGAGGTTCAGTTTCGTGAACACGGCGTCGGTGATCGGGCCCCCGACGTTGTCGTAATAGACGTCAACGCCGTCCGGTGCGGCCTCGTCGAGCGCAGCGCCGTAGTCGTCGGTGGCTTTGTAGTTGATTGCAGCGTCGAATCCGAGATCGTCGGTGAGCCAGCGGGTCTTCTCCTCCGAGCCGGCGAACCCGACGACGCGGCAGCCGTTTAGCTTCGCGATCTGGCCGACAACTGAGCCGACCGCACCCGCTGCGCCGGACACGACGACGGTATCGCCGGGCTTGGGCTCGCCGACTTCGAGCAGCCCGAAGTACGCCGTCCGGCCCGGCATCCCGAGGACGCCGAGATAGGCAGGCGGTGCAGCGATCCCGGGATCGACGGGCGCGACGTCCCCTGCATCGAGAACGCTGTACTCGGCCCACGTTCCCTCGCCAGTCACGAGGTCGCCTTCATCGTACTGCTCGCTGTTGCTCTCGACGACTTCGCCGACGACGCCTCCTTTCAGGATATCGCCGACGTCCCACGGCTCCGCGTACGATTCCCCCTCCCGCATCCGGCCGCGCATATACGGATCGACAGAGAGGTACTCGACGCGAACGAGCAGGTCACCGTCGGCGGGCGTTGGGACCTCATCCTCTCTGAGTTCGAAGCAGTCCGCGTCCGGTTCACCTGCTGGCCGTTCGACGAAGTACCAACTACGGTTTGTGTCTTCCACACCGCCGTTCGGCTCGTTGCATCAAAGAGACTTCGGAAGGCGGTATGCGTATCTGGATGATTCGGGCATTGTAGACAGTAACAGTCCCATCCGCATCGTTCATCCCCCGACGGTCGTGATCGAGGGGAGGCCCACCGCTGCGTCGATTCGAGTATTGTGCGGTCGGTCCACCGACTGACGGCAGTTATCTCTGTCAACCCGACTCATCCGGCGCGTCCGACTCGTGCTTCGGGAGGTTGCGTCGCTCCGAGAAGTAGTATAGGATCACGATGAAGCCCACGGTAGGAACGACGACGCCGAGCCAGTACAGTTCGGGGTCTTTCAAATCGAGTCGTTTCGCGTCGAAGTACATCACGACGCCGAGCGGGAGCTGGACGAGCATCACGCCGACCAACAACAGCATCACCGGCTCGGCCATTGACAGCGTGCTACGCGGTCACAGTGGATTACGGTTTCGACTGGCTACCCGGTAGATATTTTCTTCGGGAATTCGAGTTCTCCGCGTTCGATACGGAGGTCACAAGAGAAGGGCAGCGTAGACTCACCGCTTGAGATCTCCAATAACGTCTTGTCCGTCGTCGGTCGCTGCCCAGAGTCGGCCTTTACGTCTATCTGGTGTTATGCACTCTGCGAGCTCGTGGTCGTTCAGATCGGAGAGGACATTGCTCACGTGACTCAGATAGTATCCCGTCGTTTCAGCGAGTTCTTTTGGGGTCCGAGGCTTGTCTTCGAGCGCCAGTAGAATGTTTTCGCGATACTCACTAGCTTTGACCCACGAGTATTCCTCAACGTTCATTCAATCGATGCGTTGAGTGTAGCGTCGTATCTATTTTGATTACAACTTACACACAATATAGACATATGAGGGCCAATGAGAAATTTAAACGACCCCCCGTACGTTCACTAAGGAAATGAGCGAGGGGAAACTAACCGCCATCGACTTATTTTGTGGTGCCGGTGGACTCTCTCAAGGGCTAGACGACGCTGGCTTTGAGGTTCTCTGGGCGATCGACCACGAAGAGAAGACCAAACCGACGTACGAGGCAAACCACGGTTGCGAGATGACTGTCGGTGACATCCGTGAGGAGGAGCCTCCCGAACTCGACCTCGAAGGGGGCGAATTAGATCTTGTCGCCGGTGGACCGCCCTGCCCGACGTTCTCCCTCGTCGGCCGAAGCAAAATCAACTCTCTCGAAGGGAGGAATACCCAGACAGACGAACGGCACCTTCTCTACGAGGAATTCCTTCGCTTCGTCGATCACTACCAGCCGAAGGCGTTCGTGATGGAGAACGTCGAGGGGATGCTGTCGGCTGAAAACGAAGACGGAGTGCCCGTTGTCCAAACGATCAAGGAGCAGATGCGGGGGGAGCGAGAAGTGGCGGATCTCGATCTCGATCTGGATTATCGCGTCCGCGTGCAGTTGCTCGATGCGGCGGACTACGGCGTTCCGCAGCACCGAAAGCGCCTCTTCTTTATTGGAAACCGAATTGGCGAGGAAAACCCGGATATGGAGCAATGGGCTACGCACCGGGCTCCGAAGAACGAGACAGAAAAAAAGATCACGTACAGAGAGGATCCGTCGAAGCGTTCCTCGGAAGATCAGCACACCCTCGACGGATTCGTTGATGACCGTGAGGAGCTGGAATTTCCCACCTTCTACAAGAATCGGCGGAACAAGAACTCGTGGAACACCGTGGCCGACGGGATTCTCGACCTCCCGCCAGTGTCACCGTCTGGGGACACGCCACCGACCAAAGCTGAGGAGTACGAACTCGGACCCGTTTCGGAATATCAGTACTGGGCACGCGACCTCGATGAGGGGCAAGACTGGGAAGCGCAGCCTCTCCTGAATCACGAGTGTCGGGGACACAATATGCGTGATCTGACGCTGTACAAGCTACTCGGCGAGGGGACCTCGTACATCATCGGCGATATTCCCGAAGAGCACCAGCCGTACCGAACAGACATCTTCCCGGACAAGCTGAAAAAACAGAACCCCAAGGAGCCCTCGACGACGGTCGTCGCCCATCTCTACAAGGACGGCCATATGTTCATCCACCCGAACGAGGCCCGCTCGATCACGGTTCGGGAAGCCGCACGGCTCCAATCGTTCAAAGACACGTTCGAGTTCCCGGTTTCGCGAACCCACGCGTTCAAGCAGGTCGGGAACGCTGTGCCGCCCCTATTGGCGCAGGCGATTGGAACCGCAGTCCGCTCGGAGATCTTCGATCAGCCAGCTCACAGCGAGGAGCCGCAAAAAGCGGATTGAGTCAGAAGCGGGCGGATACGCCAGTGAACTCGACGACGTCTTCTATAAACTGGTCCGCCGGACGGAGCGTGTATGAGAGCTCCTCATCCTCTCTGTACCGATTCCAAACGAAGGAATCGCGCGGGACGTAAATCCGCCCGCCGTCGTTGCTGATGTCCTGAAGTTTTTCGCGAGAGACGTCTGCCATCAGAAGCGAAACGAACCAGACTTCGTCGACGCCGATTTCGGCTTCCCGAGAGAGGCTCTGCCGGAAGCGTTCTCGGAGGGTACGCTTACAGGAGAATCCGATACTCCCCTCCGGTCCACGAACCATATTGTCGATCTCGATGTCGCCGAAGTGTTCGGGCGTGCCCGTAGCGGGAATGTCGAATCGACTGAGAATATACTGGAGACCGGTTTCGAGTACGTTTCCCGCGGTGGATGCTCGGCTCTGGCCCGCGCGGCGCTCGTACTCCTGTACGATTCCGGAGACGATCCTCGCGACTTCCTTCTCGGAGATGTACGGATCGGATCGGAGCGCTTCCATCTTCTCGTGAATGTATTCGATTAGCGGTTCCCGTTGCGCGCCGAGCTGGAAGGCTTCGCCCTCGAAGTCGACGTTGAACAGCGCGTCGTACGCCGCAGTGCGGTCGAGCCCCCCGGCCTCGTTTTCGAGCGTATCGTCGACGATTTCGACGATTTCGGACTCGCCGAAACTGGGAGTCATATCCAGAATTTCGCTCGTCCGGACGACGGCGTCGATCGCGATCCAAAACTCACGGAGGTCGTCGGGCGCGTCGATTCGTCTGAGAATCCGCTCGACTAAGTCCTCCGTTTGTCGGTACCGCTTCGAGATATCGTCCCCGTACGTTCGGTTGACTGAGCCAGTGATGGTGTCCTCGATGTGTCGTTTTCGACTTCGAGATCTGACTCGCTCAGTAGTTCGTCGTCGTCCAGTTGATCTTCGAGATGCGTAGAAAGTTCTTTCAGCGTATCAACTTCGCTCGTGGCGTACCCACCAAAGCTCGAGGCGACGAGATCTCGTGCAAACCAGTACACCTTGAACTCGGAGGGGTCGCCTGAATAGTCCGCCATTCAGCAGGACCGAGGGAAAGGGTTGCAATGAGAATCAGTTACATTTTAGACACGGATTAGTTACAAGGCGGGGCGAGGACGGCAGCTGAGAAGAGTAAAAAACGCGCGACGACTGGGTGGCATCGAGTCCTCGACCGATCCTGACGAGTATGAGCGCGTACAGACGGAACTGGACGCGGCGGCGTTCCAAGCTTACGGGCGGGGGGGCACGACCAGAATAACACTTGGAGGGGCATCGTCTCTCACTTATTTCGACGGAGGCCAGCCGATCAAAGACGCACTTCGTAGTGGGAGTCGTCGATGACGTGCAGGTCTGCAAGACACGGGCGTTCCTCGTCCATCGAGAGCCCCGAACACTCGTAGATGCTGTACCGAACCCCATCTTTCACCGGACGCGCTCGAAGGTAGACAGGGACGATTCGATCCACGTCGAGCGACAGCGATGTCTCAGCTGCGAGCGCCGGATAGCCCAGTTTGTGTTTGGCCAGTTCGTGTCTCCCCCCACACTTTGCCTCGATGATCAGAAGGATGCGCTCGCCGTTCCGACGAGTCATCACAAGCGCATCGATTTCGATCTGCCCGTCGTTGTGATGGAGGACCGTCGGTCGATTGGGGTGCGGTTCGAACTCGAACTCGAACGTCGACGCGACGGTCGTCGGGGCAGTTCCGATCCGATCCGAATCGAGACCGAGCGCACGCGGAAAAAGCCCTGTCGAGAGGGCGAAATTCACGAACCCCGTCTCCGAGAACGTCGGCAGCGAGCGATACACGTCGAGCATATCCTGCACCTCCTGTCCGAGAGCGAGCGCGTCGTCCCCGCTCTCCGTGTAATCCAAGATCACCCGGTCAACGGGGGGAAACTCCCGCTCGTCGATGAAGAAATCATCCAGATGATCTGGGACGTGAACGAGCGCGAACTGGGTCCCGGGGCCGTCCGTGGCTTGACCCAGTTGCAGGACCATCGTGTCGTTGTCATCCAGCCGGCTCGAAAGCTCCGGGCGGGTGTCGACCGAGAGTTCCGTCGCCGTCCGATACCGGCTCGAATCTTGGCCGGTTTCCTGCAAATAACCGATGAACGATCTCGGACCGTATATCCCGTTTGCTGCCTCCTGTACCGAGCGCAACGCTGGATCCCAATGGCTCACGGTATGTTTCAGTCGGACGGGTGGAGGCTAAACCCTGACGCCTGAAACCAGAGTGGGCGGAGGATCGGCTTTCGTCGCAGGATTCGACAACCTCACTCTCGCGAGTATCGCATAGAAGAGCTGTTCGACGATTTCCTCGCGGTCGCTCACGCAGAAATAGTGGGCTCGGGCACTCGTATGGGCTCGGGCGGAGTCGAACCTCAGTCACTCCGTTCGCTTCGCTCACTTCGCTCCCTGATTCGACTCGCCCTCACAGAACAAAATCACGCTCGCTTCGCTCGCGGATTTTGATGGGCTCGGGCGGAGTCGAACCACCGATCTCTTCCTTGTAAGGGAAGCGTCATAACCACTAGACCACGAGCCCGCACCTCGAAGAAGTCAATACGCGGGTATAACGGTTTCCAATCCCAAGCGCCGGAATCCTTACCGCCCGGGCAGCCGAACGACTACGTATGGCTGACCGGTCGCGACTCGCCACCGTCCTCGTCGCCGTCGCCGTCCTCCTCGCCGTCGGCGTCGTCGCCGTCGCGAGCAACCCCGGACTCCTGCCGACCGGCGAGTACGACCGAACGACCGTCACCCTCGTCGATAGCGACACCGACGAGACGCTCGCGACGGTGAACGTCCGCGTCTCCGACACGCAGTCGAAACGCTACACCGGGCTCAGCGGGACCGACTCGCTGGGGGCGAACGAGGGAATGCTGTTCGTCCACGACCAAGAGAGCGAATACGCCTACGTAATGCGCGATATGGCGTTCCCGATCGACATCGTCTTCGTCGACAGCGAGAGGACGGTCACCGCGATCCACCACGCCGAGTTGCCGCCCGAGGGAACGTCCAACGACGAACTGCAGCGCTACCGCGGCCGCGGGAAGTACGTGCTCGAAGTGCCGTACGAGTACACCACCGAGCACGGCCTCGAAGTGGGCGATCGGGTCCGGATCGCCGGCGAGTGGGGATAGTCGTCCGAGGGATCCTGAATCGGTCGTGTTTAGTTAAGCGATTGCGGCCGAAAAACCGCTGCGGGGTGGGACTGGAAGGGGCGCGGTCTCGACGAAGACGGGCGACGCTAGGACCGCAGGCGCGAGCACCGCGAGCGCCGAGGACCACA